>Ga0209068_10000385_pt1 | contig 24414 bp, 25 predicted proteins | sample ColStrG_CSR_2012_FD_187200 | JGI IMG/M metagenome (GOLD analysis project Ga0209068, IMG submission 187200) | Freshwater sediment microbial communities in response to fracking from Pennsylvania, USA - Cold Stream Run_MetaG_CSR_2012 (SPAdes)... | ecosystem: Environmental > Aquatic > Freshwater >...
ACACATTATATATAGACAATTGATGGTTGAAAAGTAATGCACACAGCAGTTACTGTCCAGCCTTGACTTAGCGACTTCACGCCAGTACCATTTAACAATCCCAAGCAAAATCTAACAGCCGTATAGAGAAGTTGTTGGCGGCTGACTTTGAAAAAATGAGGTGAGTGCATGAAGAAACAAATAGCTCACGGAATGGCGTTATTTTTATCGCTGACCGGACTAGGAGCCGCGCACGGACCCGACAGGCAGGAACGAAGTATCTCGGAAGCAAGGCTCGAACAGGTTATGAATGCCCCGGCGGCGCTTCCCTCTGGGAAGACGGCGAAACAGGTTAAGTCGCACCCGGCCTACCAGATTGGGACGGCCTCTTGGTATGGGGAGTACTTCCAGGGCAGGGACACAGCCAGCGGTGAGCCCTATGACATGTATGACCTCACGGCGGCACATCCCACGCTTCCTCTGGGGACGATGGTGCGCGTGACCAACCTCCGGAACGGCAAGGCGGTCGTCCTGCGAGTCAACGACCGTGGACCCATCGTCGAGGGTCGTATTATCGACGTTTCCTTCGGCGCAGCCCAGATTCTGGGCATGAGCGGACGCGGGATCCAGCGCGTGCGTCTCGACCTAGTCAAGCCGACGCTGAACCAAGCAGCAGTTCGCAACCACGTTGCCCTGCGCCAGGTATCGCCGAGCTAAGCGATTCCTGGCAGTAGCGCCCTCTTTCGGAACGATCTAGAATCGAAGTCATGGCGAACCTGCGCTTGCCTGACCCGCAGACCGTACCCTTCGATTCCCTTACTCCTCGCGACCGTTTGATTATTGCCTTAGACGTCCCTTCAGCAGCGGAGGCGCGCAAAATCGTCGCCGCCGTGAGTGAAGCCGCGTGTTTCTACAAGGTTGGAAAACAACTGTTCACGGCTGAAGGCCCGCAGGTCGTGCGCGACCTGGTCTCTGAGGGCAAGCAGGTCTTTCTGGACCTGAAATACCACGACATTCCGAACACAGTCGCCGGAGCGGTAGGCGAGGCCGCGAAGCTGGGCGTGGATATGCTGACGGTACACGCCTCAGGCGGCGCGGCGATGCTGCGGGCAGCCGTAGAAGCCGCGCGAGCGCGGCCGGGGATGGCGGTGCTGGCCGTGACTGTCCTGACCAGCATGACGGACGAAGACCTCGAAAGCATCGGTGTGCGGGATGATTCGCCCAGCGGGGTGCCAGGTAGCCGAATGCTTCATCAGGTGGTCCGTCTGGCGACGCTCGCGGTCGGGTGCGGGTGCCAGGGAGTCGTGGCATCGGCCCACGAGGCGCGCGAGCTGCGAAAAGGACTCGGACCGCAACATGTCAAAGACTTCTTGCTGGTGACACCGGGCGTGCGTCTAGCGGGGAGCGCGGTGGGAGATCAGGCGCGTGTGGTGACGCCAGCGGAAGCGATCGCTGCGGGGGCTACGCATATTGTGGTCGGGAGACCGATTACGGGTTCAGTGGATCCGGCTGGTGCCGTTGCAGGGATTCTGGCAGAAATGTAGCAAGTGCTTGCTCCGTAAGTTAATCTATAGCATTTCATTCTATTCTATGCTAGTCTCGTTCTCGAGGTGGCTTATGAAGAATGCCGACAGGATTCGGACTTACGGGCGAGAGCGGTATGTCGTGCCTGCGCGAAGTCGCCAGGAAAGACGTTTCACGATCCGCGCGGGCGATGTTCTTCGTGAACTCAAGATGACCGGTCACGCGCCAGCGATCTGCAGCGCCCTGAAGACCAGTGAATTCCTCGAAGCGAACAACCTGAAACTAGTCGACATGCAGGGTCCGAAATCCGGGCAAAGTACTACCGTGGTTTACACCTACGAATTTATAGAAACAGAACAGACTCCTTCTGCCAAGGAGAATCCGTGGGCTCGCCTGCGCGGCGCATTGAAGGATGTCTACGGCGAGATGGGTGGCGGAGAAGCGTATTTGCGAGCTGAACGGGCCAGCTTTCCTACTCCCAAGCTCCTTTCCCACAAGGAAACCGAGTGAGCCGCATTTATTGGGACTCGATGCTTTTCATCTATTGGCTAGAGGATAGCCCGGGATACGCGAAGCGAGTCGATGCCATCCATGCGCGGATGCAAGAGCGAGGCGATCAATTGATCACGGGAGCCTTCACGTTCGGCGAGGTGCTGGCGGGGGTCTATCGAAAGAGCGGCGCGGACCTGGCCGAGGAAATGCAAAGCTCCCTGCGGAGCGTGGTTTCCGAGGTGATTCCTTTCACTCTTGCAACGTCGGATCACTACGCGCGAATTCGAGGGACGCTCGATGTGAAAGCGCCTGATGCAATTCATCTTGCTTCAGCGGCACAGGCTGGGACGGATCTATTCCTGACAAACGACGACAACCTGGTCGGGAAATTTGTGCCGGGAATTCAGTTCATTGGTTCGCTGGATACGCCGTTGTTGTGAAGTCACGGATCGCGTCAGCTTCCATTTGTAGAACACCCGTTTGATGATTCGCACCAGACACGGCTATTTGGAAACCGCGATCTTCTGCTAAACTCGCTTCGCCGGAGGCGCGCGGTCGATGTTGTTTGTTCTCTTCAAGCGGAGACTCTACAGGTATTGGAGTAAGGCTCCCTGGCTGACTCTCTCAGCCGTGTTTGTCGCTTTGTATGTATTCGGCTACGCGATCATGCTCTGGCAGGAGCCCGCCGCCAATCCCATCCGTTCACTGGCGACCTATACGTACTTCTTTGTCGTGACCGTGACTACGGTTGGCTTTGGGGATGTTGTCCCGGTGAGCACAGCGGGACGCCTGACGGCTGGCGTGATTGCAATTGGAAGCATCGGGGCGGCCGCCGTGGCACTGGGCGGGATCTTTACTTCCATCGGGAACTTTATCAAGCGCCGCGAAAAGGGATTTCTGGAGTTTGACATGAAGGATCACATCGTAATCTTTGGAAATCGCGGGGGAGAAACAACCTCGCTCATTCAGAGGCTGGTAGCGGATCAGCAATCGCGGGGAGCGGAGATTGTGCTGTGCTCGCAATCGACGGAACGGAATCCCTTTCCCGGCCTGATCGAATTCGTGCGCGGCGAACCCACCAGCAATGACGTTATGACGCGAGCCTGCGTTAAGGATGCGGGCAAGATTATCATTCACTCGAGTACGGATTATGAGAGCATTTCCATCGCACTGGCCGTGAAAGAACTGAATCCGACGGCGCCGATTGTGGTCAAGGCAAACGATCCGAGCAAAGAAGTGGATATTGAGCGCGTCGACCGCAGCCGTGTGGTGTGCGTGAAGTCTGTAGATGTGCCGATGATAGTTCGCGAGATTCACAATCCGGGAATCACGCGGGTCTTCGAGAGCCTGCTCGCGGCGGAGGGCCAGGATTTAAGGAGCATTCAAGTTCCACCCGGGACTGGCTATGAGTTTGGCAGGCTGGCGCATCACTTTCGCGAGTCGCATGGAGCGATCCTGGTTGGCATGCGCCCGGCTGGTAATGCCGTGACCTCCGAATCGGTGCTGAATCCCGCGTTCGAAACACGGGTGGAAGGCGGCATGTTCCTCGACTACATTTCCCGCAATCCGGTTAAGATCGAGTGGATTAATCTGGAAGCGCTTTTGGCGGAAACCAGGGCGTGAAGTCAACCGAACGGCTCGCGTAGGAGAGGCCCTCATGCTTGAAAAGCTGCTCGCGAAACGGCACATCAGTCAGTTGGAACTGGCATCGATCCGGCTGAAATTGATCTTGAAACTGGGCTGGAGTTCCGAAAAGGCCGGTCAGGTGGAACTCGACTATCGGCGGTTTCTGTATGCCCTTGCTCACAAGCGCGACGAGGATGTTATTTCGCCGCCCTCGACGGATGTCGACGAATTCTGGCACGAGCATATTCTCGACACGAGAAAATACCGCCGCGACTGCGAGCTGATTTTCGGCCACTACGTGGACCACACGCCGGGTTTGAGCGCCGAGAACCAAGCACGGGCTGACGCCACACGGCAGCGGGTCTATGCCGAAAACCACATCGATTCGATTGAGTTCGATTCTGGTAGCCGAGGCTCTTCGGTCGGTTCTGACGGCACTTCTTCCGGTTACAATTCACCCGATTTGACTTCTTCCTGCTCGGGCGGATGGTCTGGGAGCGGGGGCGGCGAATCTCATCATACGCACACAGGACACGATCACTCTGGCCCTGCCGCAGACGGAGGACACTCGAGCAGTGGACATACGGGTGACGCGAGCGGGCACGGCGGTGGAGACAGTGGCGGCGGTCATGGAGGCGGCGACAGCGGTGGTGGAGACGGTGGAAGCGGGGACGGAGGTGGTGGCTGCAGCGGCGGGGGTGGCTGTGGCGGTGGTGGATGCGGAAGCTGAGGCGCGCCGACAAATAAAGCGCCCTGCAAGAAAAGGCAGGGCGCTTCCGAGTTACGTGTCTTCACCTAGGGCTGTAGTTGACAGGAAGCTCCTCCCGGCAGGCCTGGAAACTGGTTAAAGATCGCTACCTGGTCAGGAATGCCCACCGTGTTTCCGGAGGACAACCAGAAACGATTCATGGTTACGAGCGAGTTTGGCATGGAGTGACCGCGCCAGCCTTCGCTCGCACCGTAGCATACGGTGGCCGGATCCATAAACAACCCGACATTATTGCGGTGTTCCCAATCGTAGTCTTCGATCATGGTGATGTGACAGCCGCGGCAGCTGTGCGCCTGCACGTTCTGGTAGAAGCTGATTTCGGGAGCTGGCCGTCCTGTCCAAGATGCAGGCAGGAAGTTTAGGTTTTGGGTTTGCCCGCTGGCATACCAACCGTTGATGAGTTCCGATTCTTGTACAGGCGGACCTGCATTGAGCACGTTCTGATTCAGGTGAAAGATCGACGCCTCCTCGTCGACCTGCCTAAATCCGGTAACGGTGGAGAACAGGAAGTTGCCGATATCGTAGGGCAGGAAATGAGCTCCGATATTGGCCTTCCCTACCCCGGCGGCGGCGGGGAATTGGCCGGCGTAGTGATCGCCACCATGACAGACGACGCAGGTGCCCGGGACGAACTTCTCGCGTCGCCCATCTAGATTCACAGACGGCAATAGTTGACCGCTGGGACCGAAGATCAGGAAACGAGTGAACGCTTTCCCGCCATTGACGCCGGTTGTGATGCTCCAGTCCATAGCGACACAGGCCACCAGATTCTTCCCTGCGGCCGAGTTGGCAACCGCGGTATTGACGGCTGTCTGCGTTGGAACCAGAAACTGGTTGTTGTTGGCGAACGTGTAGCCCAGATAGTTGCAGACGTACCCCGCAGTTTGATTGGGTCCGTAGGACACAGAATGGTGATTCCGAGTCAGGTTGAGATCGGCTTTATTGACGTAGGTAGCGGTATAGACAGTCGTGGTCGCGTATTTATCGATCTTGACCTGCCGCTTCCAGTCCTCGAAGTTGATGTCGCCAGTGAAGTTGCCAGAGGCGTCACAGGTCTTCACGGCACCGATAGCCAAGTAGTAACGGCACGTGGATACTTGGGAGTCAAGGCCCTTCTCCGCGAGGAACGCATCCGAAAGCGGAACGATGTCGGAGGGGAATCCGGAGGGTGGCGGCAGGAACGTGCCGACCTGGGTACCGTTAAACGTCGCCGTCATGTTGGAAACCACAGGGTCGCTAACCGTGGTAATGACGGATTGTCCGTAGTCTCCACCCGAAGTATTCGATACGGTTACCGTGATCGCGGGAGCGCTCTCACATTGCAACAAGACGGAAGCTGCTGTGCTTTTGAAAGGTAACGACCAGATCGCGTTGGCGTTCAGGGGAGACGTCGCCAGCGTTGCACCCGAGGCGTTTCGAAGGGTAGCAGTCCCGGTCGAGTGTATGTTGAAGAACTCATTGACCGTGCCGCAGGGGTTCCCGTCGTTTAGCACCAGGCTCCCGTTGTAGCTCTGCGAGGGAGGCCACGCGATGCTGGTAAAGAGGGGAAGGTAGTCGGTCCACGCTGTTTCGGGGGCCGGGGGCATGCTGAAATTGGTCGGCTGGTTCGGACCGGAGGTGCAGTTTACAAACGTTGTTCCTCCATCGAAAGAGCAGCTGGCCGTAAAGGTGTGACCCGCAGGCAGACCCGGAACAATGTACTGCCCCTTGAAATCCGCGGAAATGGTGCCGCTAGCCGGGAAACGCGTGCCAGTAACCGTATCCTTAACGAATACCTTGGCGCTGGGGACGTAGGCTGGAACCGCGTCCGGACCTTTGAACGTGCTGCCGTTCGTCGCCCACGCGCGGTAGTAGTCGCCGACCTGCGCTGCGGCAGTTGGTGCGGACCAAGTCACGGGCGGCGGAATGACGGGCGGAGTTCCGATTGTATCGGTGTTCACCGCGACTCGTCGTTCGGTGTAGCCTCCGTGGTTGTCGAAGACGAGGACATAAGCAAAATGAAGGCCGGGCCCGTTTGGCAACACCCAAGTGGTGCTGGCTGCATCAACCTTTGTAATGGTCCCGTCCGTCGTCTTCCATGTGTAATGGAGTGGGAAGCCTCCCGGGTCCGTGGCTTGCACTGCCACGGTCACGGTGGGTCCGGTGGAAGCGAGCACCTTCCAGAATGTTGGCACAAGAACAAGCGCGACAGTGGATACCGCAATAAGGATCTTACTTCGCATTTTGTTTTCTCCTGTCCAGTTTCCATTGACCAAATAGGCAATACAGACACACTGCCCCCAGCGATGGCAAATCAAAACAACGGAGCGCGCGCAGTTACAGCCAACGAACCGGAGTGGCGAGAAAAATACGAAGCAACAGAGTGAAGCGGCGAATGAAATCTAGCATCTGTTCCACTTCACGGTCAAGCAGAAAAGTAGGCAGCGTGAGACTCTCCTGTTCGACGCACAGAATCGAGCCCTTTGGCGGTGTGAGATATTTGGAGTTATGGGAGAAGATCGCCGCTATGCCCCGACTATAAGGACCACGCGGAAAAAACAGCTTGTCCGTCGGCGATGGCAACGCCTTGCAGCCTCGGCAACCATCTTAGTGGCATGCGTGACCTCTGGCCGGACGGCCAGCGCGCAATGGATGGGCAAGCAGACGGGTTGCTACGCGGATTCCATGGCAGCGAATCCCAACCGGCCAACCGTCGCGAACCCGGGGGACATCACGCAATATGGGGTTTTGGAACTGGAATATGGGTTCGACAAGGTATGGCCGGGAGGAGGAGTGCGGCAAACGTCGGCCGGGGGACTTCTCAAGTTTGGCCTACTTTGCGACGTTGAATTGCGCTGGAACACTACTTCGTTTCTGTCCCAGACGGACTCGGGCGGCACGCACCGCGGGTTCGGAGACAATTGGCTGGGTCCGCAGATCCGTATTTACAAGCAGACGAAACTCGTGCCGACCTTTGCCTTCAGCTACGCAGTCAAGATTCCCTCCGCTAGTCCACAGGATGGGTTGGGCTCGGGGCAAGTGGATCATTCCTTTACTCTTCTCGTGAGCAAAGACATTGGGAAAACTCATTTCGATTTCAACGCTACAGGTTTTCTAATTGGACAACCTGGTGCTTCAGGTTTCGACAAGAATCAGCAATTCAATTTGGCGTTTTCTCACGCACTCCACGGTCCACTGCAGTTCACTGGGGAGTTCTATGGCGACACTCAGTTAAATGCCGCGACGCCAGGTTTCGTGTCATCGCTGTGGGCGCTGACGTATACGGTAAATCCGAGGCTGGTGGTGGACAGCGGTTTTGAGGCAGGGATTACCTCTGGCGGGCCGCATCGGCACGCATTCGTGGGAGTGACCTACTCAATTGCCAATCTTTATCCGGGATGGCGACGGAAACGCGCGGGCGGTTCCGGGAAGGCGAACTGACGGATTCCTCCCCCGTTCTCCAAACAGAAGCCGGAGCGGCTTGCCGCTCCGGCGGGTCGCTGAACCTGAGGTTCTAGGCTACGAGCGCCGCGACGAAGTGCTCCGACAGCGTGGTCTCCACGTTGTAGTGTTTGTAAGTGACGGGAGTGGTCGCGTAGGGTTTCAGAATCTCTTCCACCTTCGGCAGAATTTCGCGCTCGTAGCGCTCGGCATTCGCCTTCTCTGCCCAGAACGTAATGGTGACCAGCTTTTCTGTCTTGGTCTCCGGGAACAGGGGAATGATTTCCAGGAAGCCAGGCTGTTTCCTGAGGATCGGCAGGATTTCGTTGCGCACAACCTTGACCAGCTCTTCTTTCTTTTCCATCTTCGGGATAAATTCCACAAATCGAGCAAACATGACAGTTCTCCTTTTTGAGATTTCGGTGTGCCCCGCAAGCTGAACGCTGAAATGAGACCCGGGAATGGTTGCGGGGGAACACTGTCAAGCAAACCCACCGTAAGCGGTTCGGAGTGAAAAATCAGTGACTCCGGCACCGCTCCCCCGTGATGAAGAGCACTCCAAGTGCCCCTTTTGCCGAAGTTTTGACAAAAACATGACATCCCGCTGACACCTGGTGCGTTCGCGCTGTCTAGACTTTTCAGAGATCGGAACCTGCGTCACAGGGAGGTTCCATACAAACCGTCTCGGGAGATTCTTCATGAAAACCAGTTATTTGCTGATAGCAACCCTGCTAATCGTAACGCTCGCGGCCGGATGCGGATACTCCAGACCGGCAGCGGTCGCGACACCGACCATTACGACTCTGGCGCCGGCCAACACGCCCGCCGGTGGGGCTGCGTTTGCTTTAACCGTTAACGGGACTCAATTTGCATCCAACTCCGTTGTGTACTGGAACGGTTCTCCGCGGGCGACTACGTTTGGCTCAGCGACCCAACTGACCGGTCAGATTACGGCGGCCGACATCGCCACGGCGGGTATGGGGGCGGTAACTGTCTTTACGCCGGGCAGTGGGTACGGCGGAAGCACAACGTCCAATAGCGTGAACTTTACAATCAACTAACAAACGCCTAGGCGATCCGCAACGGGCGGATAGAGATTCCAGCCTGCCTTAGGCTATGGGCCACTGCAGTGGCGATCTGTGGAGCGCCAGGGGTGTCGCCGTGAATGCAGAGAGCTTGCGCGACTAAGGGGATTTTTGTGCCGTCGTGCGACTGAACCACGCATTGGTCCACGATGCTTAACGCCTGACGGGCTGCTTCTTCAGGGTCGCGAATCAACGCATCGGCATGTGTGCGGGAGCGCAGAGTCCCATCGGACTCGTAGCGGCGATCCGCGAAGGCTTCTCCGGCCACGGCGAAACCGGCTTCGCGAAATACCTCCAGCATTGGCGATCCAGCAAGACCCACCAGAACAACGGAGCTACTCCATCGATGGACGCCTCGCGCAATCGCGCGAGCCAGTTCGCGATTTTGAACGGCCTGGTTGTAGAGAGCACCGTGCGGCTTGACGTGGGTTAAACGCACATCGCGACTCGCAGCAACTTCTGAAAGCGTGCGGACTTGCTCGAAGACCGAGTCCGCGACGACCTCGAGTGGCAAATGCAATTCCAGCCGGCCGAAATTCGCGCGATCGGGGTACCCTGGATGCGCACCCACTGCTAGTTTCCAGCGAACGGCCTGGTCCAGCGTCGCTTCCATTGTGCCTCGATCGCCGGCATGACCTCCGCAGGCAATGTTGACCGAAGACAGCGCAGGCATCAGCGCTTCCTGTGTGCCGCCGGCAATGGCTTCGGGCAACTCGCCCATGTCGCAATTTAGGTCAATTTCTTTCATTAGACAAGCTTCGCTCCCACTCGCTTCACTCCACGATGAAATCAATCGACGCAAGAATATTTTCATGGTCTTGCAGCACGGACCGTGCCATGTCCCAACTCACTCGCTCAAATTGAATTCGATCCCGCGGACGCAACTGCCCAACACTGGGTAGGTCGGCGGCAATCACGCTGGCAACTTTCGGATAGCCGCCGGTGGTTTGCTGCTCAACAAACAGAATAATCGGCAGGCCGCCCTCCGGGATCTGGATCGCTCCCAGTGAAACACCTTCGGTGATCATGTCTCCGTTGAGGCGACCCTCGGCAAGCGTCAGGGCCGGCCCTTTGAGGCGTAGCCCCATGCGGTTCGATTCCTCTGAAACGCTGTATTCGGCGCTCAACAATTTTCGAAACTCGGACTCAGAGAACCATTTGTCTTGAGGCCCGGGCGTCACTCGCAAGGCCTTTCGCGGCGACAGGCGCTGGAGAGCATCAGGAGCGACCGACCTGCGTCGAAAAGACCTATCCGCAGGTCCGATGTTCAGCACGTCTGCTTTACGCAAAGGCCTACCCTCAAATCCGCCAAGACCGCTCAAGATGTGGGTCGAGGCGCTGCCAAGAAAAAGCGGAACAGCAATGCCTCCCTGAACGCATAAATAGCAGCGCGCTCCCGAAACCGCCGATTCAAACCGCAAGGTCTGCCCCGGATTGACGCTCTGCCAGGTCCAGAGCGGCGCGGGAACACCATCCAGCGTGGCGCCGAAATTCGAGCCTGTCAAGGCTATGACTGCGCCTTCTGGAAAGAGAAACGTTCCGCCAACCAGAGTCATCTCCAGCGCAGCAGCGTTCTCTGCGTTTGCGACTAACCGATTGCCAATCCGAAGCGCCAAGGGATCTGCCGCACCGGAAGCTGAAACACCCATGGAACCGAAACCCTCGCGGCCAAGATCCTGCACAGTTGTGAGCAAGCCCGGCGATAGGACGTGGATTGTGCTCATGAAATCACCACTGTGTCTGTTCCAAGGCCAAGAATTGCTCGGGAGAAATCGGAACAAAACGCACGCGATCTCCGATGGTTAGACGGCTCAAAGCGGTCTCGTCCGGCCGAAACATCTTCATCGGAGTGCGCCCCAGCAATCGCCAACCTCCGGGAGTCGCAAAGGGATAGACGCCAGTCTGGCTGCCCGCGATCCCCACGCTACCCGGGGGCACGGTCCGGCGCGGAACGGGAAGGCGCGGTGTCACGAGCGCATCCGGCAGTTGGCCCAGATACGCGAAACCGGGCACAAAGCCAAGAAAATACACGACGTAGTCTACAGACGTATGCAGATCGATCGTCTGGGTCTGCGTCAACCCTTGCAGGGCGCACACTTCAGCGAGATCGGGACCATACTCTCCGCCATAGCAAACGGGAATCTCGATCAGGTGTGGCTCCGAAATCGGTATTCTCTCCACGCGGTCCAGGTAGGTGCGTAACGTCGCTTCCACATCGCCGTGCCGGAGTTGAAGCGGATCGAACTTGACCAGAAGGGAGCAATAGGCCGGATGCAGATTGCGAATACCGCTCACCGGCTCTGACTGCAACAGCCGGACCAGCTGTACGACCTCCTGATGGGCCTGGAGCGTGATCCGCTCGCCGAAGTAGACAATCAAAGATTGGTCGCTGGCAGGTTGGAATCGCGCGCCGGCAGCGACGGACGGGAACATGGGTACGAGTTTATACCGTCGCAACGAAGAGCCTGATTGGAGGGCGCGCTCCTCGCAAACGAGCCAATGTCAAACCCGTCAATCCCTAGGGAACTTTCTCCCGTGAGGGCGCGTATTCTAGTGCTGAGAGGGCAAAACCGCCCCGAGGTGACACCATGTTCTGCAACCACTGCGGAAAGAATATTCAGGAAGATGCCAACGTTTGCGCGTACTGCGGTCGCTCGGTGGGCTACCGGGCCATCCAGCGCCGATTGATGCGGCCACGTACTGGACGCAAGATCGCGGGAGTCTGCGCTGGCTTCGCGGACTACTTTGACTTGGACCCCACACTGGTTCGACTAGTATGGCTGGTCATCATTATCTTCGCCGGCACCGGCCTGCTGGCCTATGTCGTCGGCTGGATAGTGACACCCGAAGAGCCACTCGCGCTGGCAGCGCCTGCATCAGTGCCTCCCGGCGGATATCCGGTGGCGAACAACTAGAACGATCTAGCTATTAGACTCCTCCCACTCTCGCTGGAGGAGTCTGCCCTTCTTTGCCCTTCAAGGACCACAGGATCGAAGGAGCAAGCTCCGCTGCGACACGAGCTTGTCTTGCTTCTCATGCAAAGCACTTCTCTTCCGCCTTCCCTCCCGCCTGCTACAATTTTTATTCCTCTTCGCGGAAGCCCGTCGCCTGCAGGAAACGCACCCATTCTCATGAGCGAAAAAAAACCGGTAGTCGTACATCCAGCAAAGGACATTAGAGGCGGCATCCGCCTGCCCGGAGATAAGAGCATCTCGCATCGATATGCGATGCTGGGCGCACTCGCGGAGGGTACGACGCGGCTGGACAACTTCTCTACTGGAAAAGACTGTGCAAGCACGCTCGAATGCCTGCGCCAGCTTGGCTGCCCGTCGGAGATGACCCAGAAGGGGCAAACGCTCTCCGTCGAAATTCAGGGTTGCGACATGCGTCTAAGCGCGCCGCAGAAGGCCTTGAACTGCGGCAATAGCGGATCGACCATCCGCATGATGAGCGGCATTCTGGCGGGGCAACCGTTTAGCTCGGAACTCATCGGCGATGAATCGCTTTCACGTCGCCCCATGGCACGCGTAATGAAACCGCTCATCCAAATGGGTGCTTCGATTACTGCCTCGGAAGGCAATCGTCCTCCGTTGCACATTACCGGAGCGAAACTGCGTGGCATCGACTACGAGATGCCAGTCGCCAGTGCGCAGGTCGAAGCCTGCCTCCTCTTTGCTGGACTCTTCGCGGAAGGCGAAACGCGAGTACGTGGCCCGGTTCGCACTCGTGATCACAGCGAACTGGCACTGCGTGCTTTTGGCGGGGAAGTTACGCGCAAGCTCAACGAAGTCAGCATTCGCGGCGGACAAAGACTTCGCGCCATCGAGGGCGGAGTTCCAGGCGACATTTCCAGCGCAGCATTTTTTCTTTGCGCTGCTGCGCTTTTTCCAGGATCGCAACTCGTGATTGACAGCCTCGGGCTGAATCCGACGCGGGCACGATTGCTCGATTTTCTAATTCAACTCGGCGTCGGAATTAAAGTTACGCATCTGGAAGAGCTCCACGGCGAACTGGTGGGAACCGTGCAGGTGGAAGGCGGAAAGCTTAAAGGTTGCAAGATCAGCGGTGGCGACACCGCCGCCTTGATCGACGAGATTCCAGTTCTGGCTGCGATCGCGCCCTATACAACAGATGGCATCGAGATTCGCGACGCCGCCGAATTGCGCGTGAAGGAATCAGACCGCATCGCCGCAGTGGTACGCAACCTACAGGCCATGGGCGCCGAAGTTCAGGAATTCCCTGATGGCTTGCGGGTTCCGGGCGGGCAAACTCTGCGGGGCGCCCGCATAGAGACCTTCGATGACCACCGCATTGCGATGGCCTTCGCTGTGGCGGGGCTGCGCGCTCAGAGCGAGACCGAAATCCTGGGAGCGGAGTGCGCCAGTATCTCCTTTCCTGGCTTCTTCGATCTATTGGAGAGCCTGACCCGACGCTAAGCAGCCGAGGCACTTTCTATTCTCGCGACACAACCTCGCCCCAACAAGTCCGCATCCTACCTCCCAGAGCTACACACTTCCTGCGCGATTAGCCACTTCGTCTTAGCAGGGAGAAGTGTGTTCCACTGGAGGAATAATGAAGCGCCCTGCCCTGTTTCTTTCCCTGATGTGCATTCTTTCCGCACCATCGCTTTTCGCGCAAGCCCTCGCAGGCGACCACGTTGAAGTCGGAGTCTTTACGGACTACTTCGGCCTCCAGCGAACCACTCCGAATACGAATTACTTTGGTTTGGGAGGACGGCTCGCCGTCAATCTGCGTCCGAATGTCCAGCTCGAAGGCGAAATGAGCTATGACTTCAAGAAGAACTTCACGAGCGTCTTCAACAACGGCATCAACACGGAACTCGTCAATACGCGACTCCGAAACCTGCACGCGCTATTCGGGCCAAAGTTCGACACCAACGTCGGGCCGGTACGCGCGTTCTTCACCGCTAAAACTGGGTTTGTTAATTTCAGCGTCTCCGACCAGAACGCCACCTCAGGGTTCAAAGGCGCGCTGGGGAGCGTGACGAACGGAGATACTCGCTTTGCGCTCTATCCGGGAATCGGCTTCGAAGGCTTTTGGGGCCGATTGGGACTTCGGTTGGAAGGCGGGGACGAAATGTATTTCGACGGCGGAATCCGTCACAATGTGCGTGTGACGTTTGGTCCGCAGCTGCGCTTCTAAATGTCCTCGAGCCTCAGTCTTCGCGAACTTTCAGGCTGGGCCGGTCGTTGGGTGGTAGGAGAAACGGAAACTCCACCACCCAGCTTCCGATTGGAATTCGGAACACAAATTCCTCTCTTTTCTTCCATCCGCCAACCCATTTCCCGCGGGACGGAAAGAATATCCAGCCGCTGACCTCCGGAGTCGTGGCGTCCAGCGCGGATTCGCGGAGGCTCTGTGTACTAATAAATTCCACCATTTCACTGACCAGCCGCTGGTGTTCCCGTAGACGTCCCTCGTTGTCTTCGACCTTTTCAGGGCGCTTTTCCATGTCTTTGTCGGTTTGGTGCATCAGGTCGTCGGTCTTATTCTGAATTTGGTACGACAACTCGCCAGGCTCCCACGCGGGAAATAGCCAGTGAAAGTGCTGGACAAATTCCAGTGTTGCATCGCTCGGCTTCACGATGAGCGGGGCTGCCGGGTTGTTGTTATGCACAGTGACCAACACTCCCACCACCCGTCCGGCGCGCTTTTGCGATTGCGTCAATTCCTGCGGATCGATGGCGAGGGAAATCTGCATGGCATCGCTGACAATCGTGTATCGGTAGAAACGATCCTTCGCGGCCTTCTCCACCGAGCAGCCAGCCGCTCCTTGTGCCCACCGGAGAGTTGGGACGACTTCGACCTTCTTCTTGGCAAGCGCCACCGCAGGCAACAATCCCGCAGCGAGGGCAACCATCAGCCAATGCATCAAAACCTTTTGCATCGTCACTAACAATCTCCAGCTCCAGAGTACCCGTCTTTGCAGGGACGGATCAACGGGGACGGTTCAACGCGGGCGGACTCCTACCGGCCAATACCTTGCGGATCGATTTACGGTCCTATATCGTAGCCGAGAACAAAATTCGCCATTTCGCAGGAGACAGTTGTATGAAACGCAGCTTCGCTATCGTTGTAACCCTCATCGCCAGCACAATATTTTCGTCTGCTCAGACGCAGGCAGAGCGCGACCGTGCCGTGCAGTATCTCGAGCAGACCCGCGCCAAGGTCTTAGAGGCGACCAAGGGACTCTCAGAGGCACAGTTGAACTTCAAGCCCGCCCCTGACCGCTGGTCCGTCGCGGAAGTGGCGGAACACATCGCTGCCGCGGAAGATCTGCTCTACAGCAGCATCCAGGATAAAGTGATGAAAGCGCCGGCGCGACCAGCTGCTGAGGATGTAAAGGCACTTGATGAGTTTGTCCTGGCCGCGATTCCGGATCGCAGCCACAAGGCGCAAGCCCCCGAACCGCTGAAGCCAACCAACCGCTACGCGTCGCTGGAAGGAACGCTCAAGCATTTCAACGAAAGCCGCGATCGGACCGTCGGGTTTGTGAAAACCGGGCAAGGCCTGCGCGATCACGCTACCGACAGCCCTCTGGGGAAGAAGCTCGACGCTTACGAGTGGGTGCTCTTCATTGCAGCCCACAGCGAACGCCACACGAAACAGATTCTGGAAGTAAAAGCCGATCCGAACTTCCCGAAAAGCTAGCACTTCTCAATCGCCCAGGAGCGGCCTCGCGGGCCGCTCCGTTTCTCCTCAGCACTTCGCCAAAGAACCTTGCCCGAGTCGGAACGAGCCGGGAATTGAGAGCGCGTTCAGCCTCAAGAAATGCGAGCCGGCGCGGTCTTGCACAGCACCGTCTAGTCTATAATCGTAAAGATGTGGGCGCGTAGCTCAGCTGGTAGAGCAATGCCCTTTTAAGGCATGGGTCGTGGGTTCGAGTCCCACCGCGCTCACCACATTTGCAGTAGTCCACCTGCTCGGATAGCGCGAGTTTCGTGGGAAACTCCACGTTCGACCGTCGTTCATTCCTTACTGCAACCGTCCGAAGCTTAAGCTCCCCACTGGATGACGGTATACGAGCGCGCTGGAACCTCAAACCTAGTGCGTCCGCTGGAGGTCGATGGCTTATCTGTCGTTGGCTTATCCAAGGCTTGCGGCATGACGCGCTGCGGCGCCTCAAAAGAATTGAAGGCTTTCAAGTCGCTGCCTGTAATCGTCTGGGCTAAGAGGACATTCCCTGGCGTCTTGCCCTCCCAATTGATCTCGACGGAATGAGCTTTGTCGACATCGCGATTCAGAATGAAGAGAGCGATCTTTCCATCGGCTGGATTCATGGTCGCAACGGCATCAAGATAAGGGACTTTCCCCAGCGCCGGTGTGTCATAGGTGGCCGATTCCACTTCGACATTGAGCACCGTCCCATGCGCATACTGTAGCGCCCAGTTATAGGGATAGTAAATGGTTTGCCGAAGGATGCCGTTCGGGTTTGTCATGAGGGGCGCTATCACATTGACCAGTTGGGCCAGGCATGCAAGTTTCACGCGGTCGGCATTGCGCATAAGCGTATTCAAGAATCCGCCGGTCAAAAGCGCATCTTCCAGGTTGTAGACTTCTTCCAGAAGGTGCGGAGCCTCCTGTCCGCGGCCGTTCATAGCGTCTCCGCTGCGCTCCCGATACCACACGTTCCATTCATCGAACGAGAGCCACAGCTTCTTCGGCGAACGCTTATGGCCTTGCACCATGTCGCAAACAGCAAGGGTCTCGTGAATCTGGCGCTCCATGCTCAAATTCATGCCTAAGAAATTTGCACTGCTGCCCCCGGTCTCTTCCGGCGTGTTGCCAATGTAGCGATGCAACGAAAGTGCATCCACATAGTCGTAACATTGCTCCAGTACTTCGCGGTCCCATTCCAGATAGGTTGGCATGCCGGGACCGCTGGATCCGCAAGCAATGAGCTTCAGCGTAGGATCGACTGCGTGCATTTGCCGGGCGGCATCCTGGGCTTTGAGGCCGTACTCGGCAGCCGTCATGTGTCCAATTTGCCAGGGACCATCCATTTCATTTCCCAAACACCAGCGCTGAATCTTGTAAGGATCGGCGACCCCGTGTTTGCGTCGCAAGTCGCTCCACTTTGTTCCCCTGTCCACGTTGCAATACTCCACGAGCGCGGCGGCATGTTCGGCGGTTCCCGTTCCGAGATTCAGCCCCATAAGAGGCTCCGTACCCACGGCTTTGCACCAGGTTAGGAACTCATTGGTGCCGACCTGGTTCGGGTTCAGCGAATTCCACGCTTTGTCCAGAACTCGGGGCCGATCCTGCTTCGGGCCCACTCCGTCCAACCAGTTGTAGCCAGAAACGAAGTTGCCGCCCGGGTAGCGGATGATGGGAACGCCCATCTGACGAATTTCGTCCATCACATCTTTGCGAAAACCGTTCGCGTCGGCAAATTTTGAGGAAGGGTCATAGATACCTTCGTAGATTGCACGTCCCAGGTGCTCGAGAAACGAGCCGAACAGGTTTCGATCCAGAGGCCCAACCGCACGGTGGGAATCGAGGTAAATGCGCGTTACCTCGCTGGAAACCGCCGAGGACATCGACGAGGACACCGACGACGACATTTGGGCGATTGCCGACTGCCCGAGAAAAGCGCTAGCCACGCCCGCAGTGGCGGTCTGTTGCAGGAAACGACGTCTGTCGATCGGCATGTTTGTATTCTCCTCAGATTGCGAATGGATCTTTAGATTGCGAATGGAACTGTGACCGTCCAATAGTAAACGTTTACCGCCCCAGTTTGGCGGAGAATTACTTGGCCCAAGCACTTCCCCCGTGCCTCTCGTTCGTTTGACCTTGCTCTCCGGCGCTGTTATCGTTTTCTGTTTGCCCTTCGCGCCTTGTTCGATGCCGTCCGGGCCTTCAGATAAGAGGTTTTCATGTCTGCCATCAAGTTCAAAGGTGTTGATTTCATAGAGTTCGATTCCCTGCTTACCGACGACGAACGCCTGGTTCGCGACACCACACGCAAGTTCATTGAAGACAACCTCATTCCCATCATTGAGGAATGCAATCGCGCCGGCCGTTTCCCTCGCGAGTTGGTCAAGCCGATGGCGGATCTTGGCTTCTTCGGCGCCTCGCTCAAGGGCTACGGTTGCGCAGAGATGGGCAACGTGGAATATGGCCTGATGACGCAGGAACTGGAACGTGGCGATTCCGGCGTGCGGTCGTTTGTCAGCGTGCAGTCCGCGCTGGTGATGTATCCGATTCACACTTTTGGAACGGAAGAACAGAAACAAACCTGGTTGCCCGCGATGCAAAAAGGCGAGAAGCTGGGCTGCTTTGGTTTAACCGAGCCCGATTTCGGATCGAACCCCGGCGGCATGCGGACTCGCGCGCGCAGATCCGGCAAAGAATACGTGCTCAACGGCGAAAAGATGTGGATCACCTCCGGCACAATCGCGGATGTAGCCGTGATCTGGGCCAAGGTCGAAGACGAAGACAACAAAGTACGCGGGTTTCTGGTGGAAACCGATCGCCCGGGATTCAAGGCGGATGACGTACATGGCAAGTGGTCGTTGCGAGCTTCCGTCACTTCGGGGCTTTCGATGCAGGACGTTCGAATTCCGGAGGCAAATCTTTTGCCGGGAACGGGCGGATTGAAGTCTCCGCTCATGTGCTTGAATCAGGCCCGCTATGGTATTTCTTGGGGCGCGCTGGGCGCGGCTATGTCGTGTTACGACACCGCGCTGCAGTATTCGCTTTTGCGTAAGCAGTTCCGGGATCAGCCGATTGCCTCACACCAGTTGATACAGGAAAAACTTGTCTGGATGATTAGCGAAATCACCAAGGGGCAGCTGCTTGCTCTCCAAGTCGGACGACTCAAGGATCAGGGCAAAGTCCAACATCAGCATATTTCTATGGCCAAACGGAATAATGTCTGGATGGCTCTCGAATGCGCCCGCATGGCCCGCGACATCCTGGGCGGAAATGGTATCGCCGATGACTATCCGATCATGCGCCACATGATGAATCTGGAATCGGTGAAGACCTACGAAGGCACGCATGACGTGCATGCATTGATTATTGGGCAGTCGATCACGGGGATTGACGCGTTTTAGTTATAAAATGACGACCCTATGCCTGGATATTCAGGCACGCCACTTGCGAAAAAACTCGGCATCAAAGAGGGTCACGCAATCCACACCATAGGTGCCCCCTCCAACTACCAAGCGCTCCTGAAGCCGCTGCCCGACGGCGTTAGATTCGAAGCTGCGGGCAGCGCCAAGACGAACATCGTTCACCTGTTCGAAACTGACCGCGCTCGGCTGGCAAAGCAGCTCGCAGGCCTACGTAAGAAGCTTGCGCCCCACGCCACCGTCTGGGTGTCGTGGCCGAAGAAAGCATCGAAGGTCCCCACGACTGTCACGGAGGATACGATTCGCGAGCTGGCCCTGCCACTCGGCTTCGTCGACGTCAAAGTCTGCGCCGTCACGGACGTCTGGTCAGGGTTGAAGCTCGTAATCCGCAAAGAGCTTCGCTAGGACGTTCAGCACAACTCTGCGGGAGGATAGACTCTCGGCTACGCTCATCCCTGCGCGAGGCAGACTGCCCGATACACCGAATATTGGAGCTTCCCGCCGGTCTTCTGAAAGGCTGGGCTGGATGCGATCACATTCTCCAGCACCGGATTGTGGTAGAGAACCACGACTTCCCTCGGATGGCCTTGCAGCGAGTGTTCGAGATTCGTTACGACTTGCTCCATCCCTGACTCCAGTAAAGGATTAAACAGATACACGAGCAAAGGCTCGTTCGGGAATTCGTATTCCCGCGCATCCTGGCACACAGATTCCAGTGCAAAGCAGCGCTGGGCATCATTTTTGAAAGCAACGATGTTCTTCTTAGCCAAGCCGTCCAGATCCGGTAGCAGTTCAACGCCGATGATCCGCCGGAAAGGATACTCCGAGGCCATCAGAAGCGTCCTTCCCTTGCCTGACCCCAGATCGATAAAAGTGAATCGAGAGAAGTCCAAATTCAGAGCATCCATCATTTCGCGGAATTGCTCAGGATCGGTGGGTTGGTACGCGGAATGGAACACACCGAGCAAACGGTCGCGCCAACCGACAGCCGCGCTCATGGTATTGACGTTGTGTTCCCAGTCGTACTCCATGTCGCCATATCGTTGGCGCTCGCGCGCAGGAGTGGAATCGCGTAGGAACGACCATAGCTCTGCCGCAAAGATGCGCGTGGATGCAGATACGCCGTGATGTACCCGGCAATCCCTCCACCAATCGCGCACTGCTGTCCCGAGACTCGGCGAGCTATTCGCCATGCTACGTGGAAGATGGCGTGGGAGGCCATTCCTGCGAGTAGCCTTCGTAAAGGCTCACGGTCTTCTCATTCCTTTTTGCACCGCCGTCATGCACGGCGATCCTATGCGGAGTGTCTGGATCATATCCGGTCCATAGCGAGACACCTGCATAGGCACCGTCTTTGCGAAGCGCGTAATACGTCATGTCCATGAAGCGTAGCCGATCCATATCGCCGTTGTAGTTCCGCACGATGCGTTTGAGCGCTTCTACGCAAGCGTCGTGCGGAGACATCCCGTGGCGCATATTTTCGACGATGGTATGGGCTCCGGCAACCTTGATGTTCTCTTCTCCGCTGCCCGTTCCTCCCGCGGAACCTACGTCCTGATCGGTGTAGCAACCCGCGCCAATAATGGGCGAATCGCCGCAGCGTCCCGGAAGCTTCCACGCAAGTCCGCTCGTCGTCGTCGTACCGGAAAGTTCTCCCGTTTCATTCAGAGCAGAACAGTGAATCGTTCCAGTCGGAGGAAATAGAACTTTACGGATCGCCGCCAGCCGCAGCTCCGGTTCAATGCCCACACTCTCCGCGACTTCCTGCATGCGTTCGACGCGCATCCTGAAATCGTCAGCATGTTGCGCGGGCTTCATGCGCTTCTTCCAGTCGGGGCTCGCCAAACCCGGTCCCCACCAGTCGGAGTGTGTTTCCTTCCAGAGCAGCCAAATCTTTCTGGAGTGCTCGGTCAGCAGATTTTCACGTGGAAAGCCCTGCGCTACCGCAAACCGTTCCGCCCCTTCGCCGACCAGCATCACGTGGCCCGTGTGTTCCATCACGGCTTTCGCAACCAGCGACACGTTCTTGATATTTCGTACACCCCCAACGGACCCTGCGCGGCGCGTGGGCCCGTGCATGCAGCAGGAGTCGAGTTCAACCACTCCCTCTTCATTCGGTAAGCCGCCAAGTCCGACGCTATCGTCGTTGGGATCGTCTTCCGGTCCGCGCACAACCCTGAGCGCAGCATCGAGCGTATCGCCGCCTTTGCGCAGAATCTCAAAGCCATCGTCGAGGTAATTGAATCCGTTGCCCGAAGAGATGAGGATGTTGCGCGCACCTTTGCCAGCCTGCGTGGAGTCCGACCTCTTTTCTTGCTTGTCTCGATCCTGCGCTTCCAGGCTCAGGCCAAGTGTGCCGAGCGCGGCGGTACCGATGAAATCCCTGCGAGAAAACGCCATAGATTCTCCTTAGCTTTGTGTCCGTACCGCTTCAAGTTTGGCTCGAAAGCAACCCGCAGCATAGCAGATTTCTCCACACCGAAACCGTTCAAACGGACCAGTTATACTACTCTGCTGCCGAATACCGGCGTGGTTGTGCCGATGAACCTTGAGGGAGGGGATGCGTCCAATCTGGCGAATCAGCTCATGAGGATCGTTCTAGACATAGAACCAGAGAAATCGAAATAGTTCTTGGATGTACTTGGGGAAACTCTGATTAAATTTGATTTGTCATCCCGACCGCAGCAGAATCGCCGGATTTCCGGCGATTTTGCGGAGTGGAGAGCCTGCCCTGAGCGAAGCCGAAGGGGACCTGCTTTTGATTGGAGGAGGGACTTAATAGGAGTTTCCCTCAAGCCTTCAAGACGCCCGTCTCGAAGCCGCCGCTTTAGGATCGATATGCAGATTCCCATTCGGGACTAACTCCCGGAGGCGATCCCGCGCTGTCGTTACCGAACGCCGAACGTCGTCTTCGCCACGCCCGGTTATGGCTGCAACTTCCTCGACACTAAAACCCTCCACGGCCTGCAGCAGAAATGCTTCGCGATCCGGACGTGAGAACCCGCGTAGCACGGATTCTGTAAGCGCGACCCATTCTCTCGAAGCGCAGGATTCTTCCGGCGACGCGGTCCGTCGGTCGGGGACGACGTCCTCTTCCATCAGACACTCGTCCGGCTGGTGGAATTGCATTTGCGATTCGTTGGTCATCACACTCGGTATGCGCGCCGACTTCTCCAACGGAACGGAATTCTCCCGCGAACCGTCGCGCGCCCACAACGCGTCAATCGCGTGCAGAGCGAGCCGGTAAAGCCATGGTTCAATCGCAAGCTTCGCCGGACGATCGTGACCGTCGCCCAGCGCGGAAAGAACAGCCTCGTCCAGCACCTCCTCCGGCGCGATCGAACCCGGAGCAAGCTCACCCTCAACCTCCCGAAACGCCAGCTCGCGCTCGACAAATCGCCGCAAGCGCGGAAGACTCGTATTTACGTATTGCGCAATGTCATCCGCCGAAACTACCTGTGGACGCAGAGCCGCAACCGTCTCTTCAAAGGGGACTTGAGCGATGCCGGCGGCGCGATCCCGCCGTGCACGTCGGTAGTCCCGCAGTAGTTCTTTGTGCCGGTCGAGCTGTTGGCGCAAATCCTCGAATGCAATCTTGACGGCCACCACAGCCAGCGTGCTGCGGCCGTGCGCCGCCATCTGACCGGAGGGTAGGCGCAAGTTCAACACCACGACAATCCCCTCCAGGTCGGCGCCGTGTTCCACAGCTCCCTTCAGATGCACCAGCCCGGACCGGAATACCTGTAGGCGACGCTCTAGCTTCTCTAGCTGAATTTGAATTTCGTGTTCTACGGCGGGATGCTTAGCGGCTTTGTAACTAATATGAACGTTCATGGGTCGCCTCGACGAGAGGGTTAGAGCCCCTGACGCTGTCTCAACAAACGGATTCTACACCCGCTGCCGACAAAAAAGATGTGACATCGCGCACAGAAGTGCAGAGACTAGAGACTAACGCGCAAGAGGCGGATGGCGAGAGCTACACCGACACAGTGACTGTGGTCTCGGTGCGCACAACCGGCCGGTAGAGTGTGTCGCGCTCAATCGCTTCGCGTCCGGCTTCTTCAATCAAACGAACGAGATCTTGACGACGCATTCCTTGTGGCGTTGTAGCTCCGGCGTCGTGATAGATCTTCTCTTCAATCACGGTGCCGTCGAGGTCGTCGGCGCCAAAGCGCAGCGCAATCTGCGCGATCTTTGGAGTGAGCATTTGCCAGTAGGCTTTAATGTGCGGAAAGTTATCCAGGATGAGGCGGCTCACCGCAATTTGGCGAATGTCGAGCATTCCCGTCGTTTTAGGTAAGTGCGCCAGGGCCGTATTCTCCGGGTGAAACGCCAACGGAATGAACGTCTGGAAACCGTTCGTCTCATCCTGTACGGCGCGCAGCTTCAACAAATGATCCACGCGGTCTTCGTCGTTTTCGACATGGCCGTAAAGCATGGTAGCGTTCGACTTCAAACCAACCTGATGGGCTGTGCGAGCGGTATCGAGCCACTCGCTGCCATCGATCTTGTGATCGCAAATGATATGCCGTATCCGGTCACTGAAGATTTCCGCTCCGCCCCCGGGCAGCGAGTCCACTCCCGCTTCTTTCAATTTCTCCAGCGTCTCGCGAATGGAGAGCTTGGCACGCTTGGCGAGGTAGGAAACCTCGACCATCGTGAACGCCTTCAAATGTACCTGCGGAAAGCGCTGTTTTAGCCCGGACACGAGATCCAGAAAATATTGGAACGGGAGATCGGGATGCAGACCGCCCACAATGTGGAACTCGGTAACAGCCTCACTATAGCCGGAGGCGGCTGTCTCGTAAGCTTCTTCCAGCGCCATGGTGTAAGCGCCCGGGGTGTCCTTCTTGCGCCCGAATGCACACAGGCGGCACGCCGCGACGCACACGTTCGTCGGATTGATGTGCCGATTGACGTTGAAATACGTCCTGTCGCCATGGAGGCGCTCACGAACGTGATTGGCCAGCCAGCCAACCGCAAGGATATCGCCCGTACCATAAAGAATGAGGGCATCGTCTCCGGAGAGGCGCTCCCCCTTCAGAACCTTCTTCGCAATCGGCTCAAGGCGGGCATCCTCCGCCTGAAATTCATGTTGAGTAGCCACATCCGTATGATAACGCACGGTTGGCGCAGAGTCCTAGCGAACCCCGCTCAAGCCGCGGAATTGTTCTTTTCCCGTCATCTTTCTCTTCTTTTCCCGTCATCTTTCTCTTCTTTTCCCGTCATCTTTCTCTTCTTTTCCCGTCATCTTTCTCTTCTTTTCCCGTCATCTTTCTCTTCTTTTCCTGTCATTTTGAGCACTCTTATTCCTGTCATCTTGAGCACTCTTATTCCTGTCATCTTGAGCGCAGCATTCGCGCGCGAAGCGCGGGAATGCGGAGTCGAAAGACCCCTGCCCCATGAGCGTGCCGATGGGACG
>Ga0209068_10000386_pt1 | contig 24355 bp, 18 predicted proteins | sample ColStrG_CSR_2012_FD_187200 | JGI IMG/M metagenome (GOLD analysis project Ga0209068, IMG submission 187200) | Freshwater sediment microbial communities in response to fracking from Pennsylvania, USA - Cold Stream Run_MetaG_CSR_2012 (SPAdes)... | ecosystem: Environmental > Aquatic > Freshwater >...
CAGGTAATCAAGTCGAGAAAATCCTTGAGGATTCACGGAAAGCCGGCGGCTACATCCTGATCATCGAAGGCGGCATACCGACCAAAAAAGGCCATGGTATGATCCACGGCAAAGAGATGCTCGAGGTCTTTAAAGAAATGGCGGCGCCCGCAGCCGCTATTCTGGCGATAGGAAGCTGCGCCACCGACGGCGGAGTGCCGGCAGCGAAGCCGAACCCTTCCCAGATCATCGGGACCGGTGAGGCAATGAAACGGCTTAATATCACGAAACCGCTTATCAATCTCGACCTCTGCCCCGTGAACCCCGAATATCTCGTCGGCGTGGTCGTCAACTACCTCCTCCTCGGGAGCATCCCGGAATTGGATGGCTTCGGCAGGCCGAAGATGTTCTACGGCCAGACCATTCACGACAACTGCGAACGCCGCGCGCACTTCGACGCCGGCAGGTTCGTGGAAAAATTCGGCACCAAGGAAGAGGCCCTCTCCTATTGCCTGTACAAAGTAGGCTGCAAAGGACCAATGACCTATTCGGCATGCCCTAAGATCCAGTATAACGCGCGGACAAGCTGGTGCATCAAGGCCGGCGGTCCCTGCATCGGCTGCGCCGAGCGCGGCTGGACGGATAAGTTCGCAGGGTTCTATGAGCCGCTTCCCGGTGTTAAGATCCCCGGTCTCGGCGGCGTCGAAGCGGGCGCCGACAAGCTGGGCGCAATAGCGGCGGCGGCAACGGTTGCAGGTATTGCGATCCACGCAGTTGCGACGTCAAAGTCCGGAAGGACTAAAGGAAACGACGGAGGTGACAAGTAATGGCAAAAATAACGATTGACCCATTCACAAGAATTGAAGGACACCTGAAGGTCGACGTAGAGATCGAAGGCGGCAAGGTGAAGGACGCTTGGATGACCGGCACGCTGTTCCGGGGATTCGAGCTCATTCTGCAGGGCAGGGACCCGAGGGACGCCTGGCACATTACGCAGCGCATCTGCGGTGTCTGCCCCACTTCGCATGGTCACACCTCGACCATGAGCATGGACGATGCGTTTAAGGTAAAACCGCCGGATAACGGCCGTATCATCAGGAACATCATCGAGGGAGCGCAGTTTGTCCACTCCCACATCCTCTGGTTCTATCATTTGGCGGCCCTCGACTATGTTGACGTGGTATCGGCGCTGAAAGCGAACCCCAGAGAGGCCTCGCTCAAAAAAGTACAGAATAAGATAAAATCCTTCGTCCAATCAGGGCAGCTCGGTCCCTTTGCCAATGCTTACTGGGGCCATCCGGCCTATAAGCTTCCCCCTGATTTGAACCTGCTTGCCGTTGCGCATTATCTTGAGGCGCTTGAGATGCAGGCGAAGGCAGCCCAGGTCAGCGCCCTGTTCGGCGGCAGAATGCCCATGACCATGACGAGTCCTCCGGGCGGCGTTACGCACGTGCCGAGCGTCGATGACCTAAAAAATTACCTGTTCCGCGTGAAGGAACTCCAGGACTTTGTCGACAACGTGTATATTCCCGATGTCATGGCAATTGCGCCGTACTATCTCGATCAAGCCGGAGTCGGCAAAGGACACGCCAACTATCTCTCCTGGGGCGTGTTCGAGGATGCTTCCTTTGATCCCAAGAAACGGCTGCTGCCGAGGGGCGTGTTGCTCGCTTCGGACTTTCCGAAGATCCATGAGGCCAAGGCCGAGGACGTTGCGGAGCATACGTCGCATGGCTGGTACAAGAACGGCAAAGCGCTCAACCCGAGCGTCGGCGTGACGGACCCCGAGTATTCCGGATACGATGCCGGCAAGAAATACACCTGGGCCAAAGCGCCCCGGCTCAAGAACAAGCCCATGGAAGTCGGACCGCTTTCGCGGATGCTGGTGGCCTATGCGTCCGGTAATCAAAAGGTGGTAAAGATGATCAACAGCACCCTGGCCGCGATCGGCCATCCGGGCCAGCCCGCAGTGCTTCAGGGCATCATCGGCAGGATCGCAGCACGCGCGCTGGAGACCAAGTTGGTAGCGGACTCCATGATTCAGTGGGGCATGGAGATCATCGAGAATATCAAAAAAGGGAATGCGGCGGTATACAACGAGTATACGATTCCCGATAAGGCGCAGGGCATCGGTCTCTGGGAGGCCCCGCGCGGCGCGCTCGGACACTGGATCGACGTGGAAGGGAAGAAGATCAAGAACTACCAGGCCGTGGTGCCGTCGACATGGAATTGCTGCGGCAGGGACGACAACGGCGTGCGCGGACCGGTCGAGGAAGCCTTGGTCGGCACGAAGGTGGCGAATCCTGAAATGCCGCTCGAGATCCTGCGCGTAGTCCACTCGTTCGATCCGTGTCTTGCCTGTACGGTGCACGTGATCCATCCTGAATCGAACCGGATCATGGACTTCAAGGTCTGTTAAAGGGGGAGACGCCATGAAAAATGAGAACGTAAGGGAGTGGAGTCTCGGCTACCTTTTGGACCACTGGATCAGGGTCGCCGCGATCGTCGTGTTGACGTTTACCGGGTTCTATATCCACTGGCCGTTTATAACCGGCGGACCGGAAAGCTTCATCATGGCCTGGATGAGATTTTTCCATTTCGTCGCAGCCTATGCTCTTGTTTTGGGTCTTGTGGTAAGAGTGTACATGGCCTTCCGCTCGACCTTTGACAGCGATTGGAAAGATTTTTCGGTCACCGAGAATATCAAGAATATTCCCGATATTCTCAGCTACTATCTCTTTATCAAGAAGTCGCACAAGGACTATCGAAAGTACAATCCGATGCAGGCGCTCGCGTACCTGTTCGTGGCCGTGCTGATTATTTTCGAGACCTTGACGGGCTTTGCAATCTACCACGGTCGCGCGTTCGGATTCATTCCGGCGCCGGAAGCGTTCCGCTGGGTCAGTTCAATGCTCGGCGGCGAGTCGTACACGAGGATCTGGCACATCCTCGTGATGTGGTTCTTCCTCATCTTCGTGGTGATCCACGTCTACATGAGCCTCATGATATCGATGGTCAACAAGGACAAGACTTTTACGTCCATCTTTACCGGTTTTAAACTGAAAAAACACTAACTAATTATGATTTCTGATCAACAGATGCGGGGGGGCGTGGGCGCGCCTCCCCGCAAAGTTTTAATTATGGGAGTAGGCAATCTCCTGCTCACGGATGACGGTTTCGGCGTCCATGTCATCAATTCCCTCAACCCCATTGATTTTCCGGACAATGTCACCCTGCTTGAAGCAGGCACGGTCAGCCACCAGCTGATCCCGATGTTTCGCGAGCTCGATCTGCTTATCGTCATAGACGCGGTCCAGGCCGGCGACACGCCCGGTTCCGTGTTTCGCTTCACTCCTGATGACCTGCAATTCAAGTATCAGCAAAAGCTTTCGCTCCATCAGATCAGCCTGATCGATGTTCTTCGCATGGCCGAACTGACCGGGGGCAAACCGGAGACCGTTATTATCGCGGTTCAGCCCAAAGATGTCAATTCACCGTCGATGGAATTGAGCGCTGAAATTAAGGCAGTTATCCCGAAAGTCACGGAACTGATATTCCAGGAGCTAAAAAAGGCAAAAGTCCTCTGATCGTTTTAGCTGCGCTACGTGACGAAAACCCCTTCTTTGATGTGAAAAATCGATGCAGGTCTTGACACGTTGTTCCATATGTGGGATAACAGACGGTACGGACTTTGCTATACTGCATTCTCTATTCGGTAAAAAGACAGGAACAGCCAATGTGTCTCGCCATTCCTTCACTCATCATCAGTGTAGATGATCTTATGGCCACGATTGATGTATGCGGCGCGCGCAAACAGGTGAGCCTCATGCTCATGCAGGAACCGCCGCGGATCGGGGATTACGTCCTCGTGCACGCCGGTTTCGCAATCCAAAAGATAGAAAAAGAACGCGTCGAATCAGGAGAAATTATGCATGAATCATCCATTGCCATCAGCATTCTCGATGTTGTACAGTCAAAATGCATAGGGGCCGGCTATAGCTCCATCGACTCCGTCCGGATCCGTATTGGAAAGGCGGCAGGCATTCTCCCCGAAGCGCTTATCTTCGCCTTCGATGCGGCCAAGATGGATTCGATAGCCAAGAATGCGAAACTCGAGATCGAATCCGTTCCCATCGGGGGTGTGTGCAAGGACTGTAAAAAAACGTTTCTTGCCGCGGAAGGCGCGCAGTATGTTTATGCTTGCCCCCACTGCGGCTCCAAATCCTTCGATATTACGAGCGGCCGCGAGATGGACATCGTCGACCTAGAGGCAAGTTAGTGCAGGTCAAGGCTGTGGCCGCATAGTTGGGCGGACGCTCCGATTTCCGGGAAGGATTGGTACACGTAGCTCGTGATGGGGTGGGTATTTTGCCTGGTCATCCGCCGGCATTCTTGACAGCCAGCTTGATCTTTTCCGATTGAGGGTCACGCTTCAAAGCGTCTTGTAGCACGATCAGCGCCTTCGCCTTGAGCCCGTTCTTTGCGTAGAAATTCCCGAGTTCCAAAGCATATTCTGTATGTGTCGGCGACATGCTGACTGCCTTCATGAAGTGCTCTTCCGCCTCATGGCGTCTTCGGGGCATGTGCGCGAGCGCAAGGCCCTGATGGAAGATATAGTCCGGATTGGACGGGTCAAGACGCACGGCCCACGCGAAGGCCTCTTCAGCCCCCCAAAAATTCTGCACGCGCAATTGCTTCATGCCTTCGTTGAACTGGATTGCGGCGGAAACCTTGCCCGGATCCTGCTTGTCCGTTTTATCCGCCGATTTTGTCTCTTCTTTCCCGTACTTCCTGGTCCCGCTGGCAAGGTCGAGGTTGTATTGGTCGCGCTTTTCCTTCACGCTGAGTATATTGTATGCGTCGTTGGTACTTGCAAAAAGCATCTCCAGTGTCTGCTTCATGTCGCTTAACCGGGGGTCGGCATGACGGTCAGGATGGTAGAGCTTCGCAAGTTGAAAATACGATTTTCTTATCTCCTGCGGCGAAGCGCTCCGCCCGACGCCAAGCATCTCGTAGTAATCCTGCCTTTCAAGGCTGTCGTAAGCGTTCTGGAGCGCCTCTCTGGTAATAAATGCCTCGGCTGCCGTGGGATCGGACTGTTTATTTTCTGTAGTCGTGAAGGCTTCACGCACGACCTCGCACGCAAACTTCTCTTCGGGTTGGTTCTTGATCTCTCCCTTTTCCGCCATCCGGAAAGCCAGGAGCGCGTAGATGGCTTTCAGCGTATTGAAATCGCCGATGCCGGACAGGCAGCAGATCTCCTGCATACTATGGTTGCCGCCGAGGAAGGTGAGCACCGTACGTTCATTCTGTTCGAGGTGGGTGTTCTGGAAAAGAGGGGATGGATCCGCAACCTGCCGGACGACGGTGTTGAGCGGCGCAAGTGTTTTGCCGATGAGTTCCCAGTCTATCGCGCGGACTCCCTCGAGGATCAGGCTGGCGGTGCTCATAGGGAAGGGGATGATCTCAGCGCCGGGCAGAAGGCCGTTCTCGAACCGGTACTGCCCCTGTTCCCAACTGATGAGGTTCAGGATGTTCTGCTTTACCTGGTACTTCACCTGTGCTACCAGGTCCTGCGGCGTCAGTGCCCCTATCTCAAATAATACCACGCCCAGTTTCTTGCCCGTCCTCGCAATAATTTCAAAAGATTTGTCGCGCTGATTTTGCGTAATTTTCCCCGTGCTCAGCAAAAACTCACCCAACACATCGTCATCAATATTTGATGAGGCAAATATGATGTCTCCCTGCTTAAAGAAGACTTTCATGACTGCCGCGCCCTGCTCGAAGATCGCCGTGCCGGTCTTTCGTCCTTTACAGAGATCCTGAAATAGCCAGGGGATGGTCAAATCTTTTATAGCACCCGCAGGTGAGAACATAGGGCTCCTTGATACGTTAATCTACGCGTTATTATATCACTTTTTCAACGGGCGCACTGTTTTTCTCTTTTTCCCCATTCTATTTGTTGCCGCAAACTCCATATCCGTAACGGGGTTGACTAACGTTCCGAATCTTACTATAATAAGAATGTTGCACTCTTCTCAATGAGCTCCGTTAGAGATCATCCGTTGCGTTCTCGCGGGACTGCCTCCATACAGGAAAGGCACATGCAGAAAGACCTCTTTCTCGGGATAGATGTCGGTTCGATAAGCGTCAAGATCGTGCTGCTTGATTCGGATAAGACCGTCCGATTCGAGACGTATGTCAGGATCAAGGGGGACCCGCTTCGCTCTCTCGAAAGCGAGCTTACGGCCCTTTTCGCGCGATTTTCCGAAAAAAAGATACGGGCCGCGGGTATAACCGGCAGCAACGGCAAGCGAGTAGCCGAAACCATCGGGGCAACATTTGTCAACGAGATCCTTTCCCAGTCGGCCTTTGCGGAGCGCTTCCACCCTGGCGCAAGGACCATCATCGAAATGGGCGGAGAAGACGCGAAACTTATCACCCTCACGCGGGAGAGCGCGAGCGGCGTGACCAAGATCGATGATTTCTCCATGAACACGGCCTGCGCCGCAGGCACGGGGTCCTTTCTAGACCAACAAGCGACCCGCCTTCATCTCACCATCGAGGAATTCAGCAGCATCGCCCTCCATTCCAAAACACCGCCGCGCGTGGCAGGCCGGTGCAGCGTTTTTGCCAAGAGCGACATGATTCATCTGCAGCAGATAGCGACTCCTGATTACGATATCGTCGCCGGACTGTGTTACGCCATGGCGAGGAACTTCAAGGCCACCGTAGGCAAAGGCAAGAAATTTATTACGCCGGTTCTGTTCCTGGGCGGTGTCGCAGCCAACCTCGGCATGCGCAGGGCCGTCCGCGACGTGTTGAAGCTGTCCGAGCAGGACCTGACGGTGCCTGAGCATTTCAATACTTCCGGCGCTATCGGCGTTGCGCTCCTGGTCATGCAGCGCTCCGAACAGCTTGGCGCTTACCGTGGGGTCGACGCGCTCTCCGCGTTTCTTGCGTCAGAAACGATCGACGTCCCGAGCGGCATGAGCGCGCTTGTCAGGCCGTGCCATATCATGCCGAACCCCGCGCAGGATGCAGGGCCCGTTCCGGCCGGGCTGTCGCAAGGATTGATAAAAGCGTATCTCGGCGTTGACGTGGGTTCCGTGTCAACGAATGTCGTCGTGATCGACAAGCAGGGGCGCGTGTTGTCCAAACGGTATCTTCCGACCGCGGGCAGGCCGATTGAAGCAGTAAAGCAGGGGCTGGCCGAAGTAGGGGCGGAAATCGGGGACCGTGTACACATCCTGGGCGCGGGGACCACCGGCTCGGGCAGATACCTGACCGGCGACATGATCGGGGCCGACCTCGTCCGCAACGAGATTACGGCGCAGGCCACGGCAGCGGCAGCAATCGATCCCTTGGTAGACACGATCTTTGAGATCGGTGGGCAGGATTCAAAATACATCAGCCTGCGGGACGGAACGGTCGTCGATTTCGAGATGAACAAGGCCTGCGCCGCCGGCACGGGATCGTTTCTTGAGGAACAGGCAGAGCGGCTCGGCATCCGCATCAAGCAGGAATTCGAGGGGAAAGCATTCCAGGCCGCGTCGCCGTGCAGATTCGGCGAACGCTGTACCGTGTTCATGGAGTCGGACCTGGTGCACTCGATGAACACAGGCTCGGGGGTGGCAGAGCTTACCGCCGGGTTGGCGTACTCCATCGTGTATAACTATCTCAACAAGGTGGTCGCGGGCAAACGCGTCGGGGACCGTATCTTTTTCCAGGGCGGTGTTGCCGCGAACAGGGCCGTGGTGGCCGCCTTCGAGAAGGTGATCGGCAAATCTATTACGGTGCCGCCGCATCACGAGGTCACCGGCGCAATCGGCGTTGCCCTTCTCGCCATGCGAGAGAGCGCCGGGAAGAACGCGTTCAAGGGCTTCGATCTCTCGAAGCGCGCTTACACCATCACGACCTTCGAGTGCGCGGAATGCGCGAACCGCTGCGACATCCGGCGGGTGAGCTTTGACAAAGAGAAACCTCTCTTTTACGGAAGCCGGTGCGAAAAATATGACGTGAAGAAAAAAGCAGCGACCCAGGAAACAGCCACGGACCTGTTCGCCCTTCGCGAAAGCCTGCTCATGGAAAAAATCGGATGCTCTCAGCCCGGCGCAGGAGCGCCCACGATCGGCATTCCGCGAATGCTGTACGTGAACGATCACCTTCCTTTCTGGCAAACTTTTTTCAACGAGCTCGGATACCGCGTAGTGCTTTCGGATCGCACGAACCGGACGCTCGTCAACCGGGCGCTCGAGGCCACGGTTGCTGAGACCTGTTTCCCCGCGAAAATCGCTCTGGGTCATATTCAGGATCTACTGGACAAAAAAACGGACAGCGTGTTCATGCCGAGCTATATACGGTTTCCCTCTTCACAGGCCGAGTCGAACAGCGTCCAGGCCTGTCCCTATGCTCAGGCCCTGCCGTATATTGCCCGGACATCCGTCCGCGTCGGCACTACGAAGACGATAGAGCCTGTTCTCTATCTGCACGACGACCGACAATTCGACAAAAGCATACAAGCGCTCGGCAGGTTGCTCGGAAAGGGCAGGGGAGCGGTGAAGAAGGCGCAGCAGCGCGCCCAGCGAGCGCAGGAGGCGTTCGCTCGCGCTGTCGAGGAGCAAGGCCGCGAGGTCCTTTCCCGCCTCAAGCCGGGTGAAAAGACGCTCGTGCTCGTAGGGAGGAACTACAATACCTGCGACCCCGGCGCGAACATGAATCTTCCGTCCAAGATACGAGACCTCGGTGTCCAGGCCATCCCCATGGACCTTCTGCCGCTCCACAGCGTGGACCTTGCCGGGCATGAGGGCATGTACTGGCGGTCAGGAGAAAAGATCATTGCCGCGGCCCGGTTCATCAGAGAACATCCGAACCTCTATCCCGTATACATCACGAACTTCGGGTGCGGGCCCGACTCATTCATCACCCACTTTTTCCAGCAGGAGATGGGCGGCAAACCGTTTCTCCAGCTCGAAATCGACGAGCACAGCGCCGACGCCGGAGCGATCACGCGGATCGAGGCCTTCCTGGACAGCCTCAAGCACGCCGGGAACAACAGAAAATACGGCGCGTACTCTATCCCGAGCAGAAGCAATGGCTCGCTCCACTCAAAAACAGTGCTGTTCCCGCGCATGACCGACCACGCGTTTGCTCTCGCAGCAGCGTTCCGGTCCTGCGGCGTGAACGCCGAGGTGCTGCCGGAGTCGGACGACGAGACGGTGCGGATCGGGAGAAAGTTCAGCTCGGGGCGCGAGTGCTATCCGCTCGCGCTCACCACCGGCGACATGCTGAAGGCCGCGCGCAGGCCCGGTTTCGATGCGGAAAAGACCGCCTTCTTCATGCCCTCGGGCAAGGGCCCGTGCCGGTTCGGCCAGTACCATCGCTTTCACCGGCAGGTACTCGACCGCGTCGGGCTCGAGCGCGTGGAGGTACTCTCGCCCATGCAGGACGAGTCGCTCCATAACGATGTGCGCTCGCTCGATAGAAACTTCGTGCTCATGAGCTGGCGCGGTGTCTTTGCCGTGGACATGATTCAGAAGGCGCTGTGGGAATACCGGCCCTACGAGAAGCAAAAAGGGCAGGCTGACCGCGTATATCGCGCGGCGCTAGAACGGGTGACCGTTGCCATCGAGAAAAGAGCGGACCTCCTGCCGGCGCTCCGGGAGACATATGAGGATTTCTCCGGGATCGAGATCAATGAACGGACCAAACCCGTGATCGGCGTGGTAGGAGAAATCTACGTGCGCTCGAACCGGTTCAGCAACGAGAACGTGGTCCAGCAGATCGAGATGCTCGGCGGCGAGGCGTGGGTCGCGCCCATATCCGAATGGCTCCTGTATTTGAACGCCACGGCCAAGGTGTCGGCAAAAATGAACCAGTCGTGGAAAGCGCTGCTGAAGGCGCATCTGACCGGCCGGGTGCAGCACAAGGACGAGCGCCGTTTCCTGAGCGGATTCAACGGAAATCTGCGGAGCCTGCACGAGCCGAGCATCGAGCAGACCTTGCGCGCGGCCAAACCGTATATACACCATTCCTTCGAAGGGGAGGCAGTGCTGTCCATCGGTAAGGCCATCGACTACATAAATCGGGGCGTTTCGGGCATCGTGAATGTGATGCCCTTCACCTGCATGCCCGGGACCATTGCGTCGGCCGTACTCAAGCGCGTGCGCGAAGACCACCACAATATCCCGCTCCTGAACATCGCTTACGAAGGGCAGGGAGACTCCCAGACCCTCACCCGGCTTGAAGCGTTCATGCACCAGGCAAAGGCGTATCAGCAGGCAAAGAAATGATGCCGAAAAGATTCATGGATATCATTCAGTTCCGTCAGAGCTCTCTTGTTTCAGAATGACGGAGGCCGTTCAGACCATGTTTACATGGTGATCGTGATACCGCCTAGAATTGTAGTTGCCGATGTAGTTCAGCTCATAAAGCATGAAGCTTTCCAAATCTATTTTTTTATTTAGACGGAACTCTTCCCGATTTCAAGAACGGAATAGCCCGTCGCATCCTCTCTGACCCGCGACCTTCCTTAGTAACGAAAAAACCCCTTGATACTTACCGGACCTTCGGGAAAATTGCTGAGCCTCCCGGATGGAGCTGGAGGGGGAATTGATTCCTGGTTTTTGAACCTGTTTTTTTGGGTAAACTAATAATTATTGACAACCTCGATTTCCCCGGCTTATAATATGCCCTATGTTCGGAGTGAGTGCTCCGGCACACATTCTTAATGAATAGTTATGAAAGATCATGAAGAGAATCTCTATCATCCCTCTGGAGGCATGGGTGTCCCCGAGTAAGGGGGATACACCATGAGTCTTTGCACCAAGACAACCGCGCTGCTTGCAGCCATCGTTTTCACGGTGCTCGTGACCGCGAGCCTCTTTTGGCTGCATTATCAGGAGGATTCGCTCAAACACGCCATTTTTCAGGGAGTGGACGGCCAGGCGCGGTTAGCAGCCCATGGCATCGAAGCATTTATCGATGACGGCCTCAAAGATGCACAGGCCGTCTCAGTCATGCTGCCTGGGCAGGACCTTCTTCAAGGCAGGCTCAGTGAAGTCCAAGCTCATCTCAGAAAGATGTTCGAGACCTTTCCGAAATTCCAGAACGGCATCTTCATCCTCGATGGGAACGGGAAATTCGTAGTGGATTATCCTCCCCATCCGGCATTGCAGGGCCAATCCTTCGCCTTCAGGGAATACTACCAGCGCACAATCAAAGAGAACCACGGGATCATCGGCAAGCCTTATAGATCCAAACGAACGGGGTTGCCGGTGCTTACGTTTACTGCTCCAATACGCGCACGTGGTAGAATCATAGCCATTCTGGCATGCTCAATGGACCTTATTTCCCAGGAGGCGCTGGGTGGTTACCGTAAGCAGCGGTTCGGGAACACCGGCTACCTGTATATCTTCGATCACTCCCGCCTTCTGGTCCTGCACCCGCAGGACGATCGATTACTGACCAATGTCGACACGGGGAAAAACAGACTTATCGAAGCGGCGCTCACGGGTTTCGAGGGAGTAGGAGAAACCGTCAATTCACAGGGCGTGCCCATGCTGGTCGCAATCAGGAAGATCCCCAATACAGAATGGTTCGTTGCGGTTCAAGTAACGCAGAAGGAGGCCTATGCGCCTGTTGCGGAAGCGCGCACCCATTTCATCGTAGTATCAAGCGTTGCCATACTCCTGGTCATCGCCCTCGGCGCCGCGGTCATTCGCCGCGTCTCCCTACCGCTTCAGCAATTGGAACACGCGGCTTCTCAGATTACCACGAATCTCGAAGATACGGAGACGAACGGGGTATACGAGCCGGCACATACCGCGCTCGACAGCCTAATAACCATCCGTTCCCGCGATGAAGTCGGCCTGCTTGCAACATCCTTTTTGCAACTCACCATAAAACTCAGGCATACGCTCGGCTCGCTGCAGCGTTCCTCCGAGGATTGGGAGCGCACGTTCAACTCCGTGCATGACGCGGTGGTGACCCTCGACGTGGACAGCCGGATCGTCAGGATAAATCAGATAGCGGAAAACTGGTTCAGGACTTCACAACAAAAGGCTCGGGGCCACTATGGGTATCGGGTGATCTTGGGCGCTGCAAAAACTCCCCTGGAGTGGCCGGACATTGCGTCCCTCGGGAAAAATCAGAGGATCAGATGGACCCAAGGGCTTGAGATGCGCGCCGGCGTATTCGACTTCGTTGTCACGCCGATCATCTACGCGGAGGAGACCACGGGCGCGGTCCTGGTTATAAGCGACATAACCGCGAGAGTCGAATCCGAAAAACAGATTCACGAAATGGCGTTTTACGACCCGCTTACCGGCCTGCCGAATCGATTCCTGCTGCAGGACAGAATTCAACACGCCATTGCAGCCGCCAATCGGAACAAGACGATGGCGGTCATCATGTTTATCGATCTCGATCGCTTTAAAGAGGTCAATGACCTCTATGGCCACGACGTCGGCGACGACGTTCTTCGACAGGTAGCCGGCCGGATCGCCGCCTGCCTCCGCAAGAATGACACGCTTTCCCGGATCGGCGGAGACGAGTTTGTCGTGGTCCTTCAGAATGTCAATGACGTGCGCGAGGTCGCCGCGGCAGCGGATAGAATCATCGAATTGGGTTCAGCCCCTCTCATCCTGCACGGTCATGAACTGATCGTCACCTCCAGCATCGGGATCGCGTTTTTCCCGGAAGACGGCGAAGACAGCGAGACCTTGCTCAAAAATGCGGATACGGCCATGTACCGCGCAAAAGACCGGGGCCGCAATAATTACTACTACTTTACGCAGAACCTGAGCTCCTAGCCCCTCCTGCCTTCTTCCTGTTGCTGATTTCTCCAATGCACGACCAAACCTAAATATTTATTGATCGGATTCGACCTTCGGAGAAACGGAACGATAAGTTTTCCTCTGCTCCCAAGCCCCTCCAATTCTTTGAGGATCGGTCCGTTCCGCTTGTCATATTGCAGCCCTTTTCTCAAAGCCTCGACCGCGTTCCGTTTCTTTCTCGCGGCCATATAAGCCCTGCCGAGATTCAAGTATAAGACGGGAAAGAGCGTCTCGACGCTTTCCCCCTCGCGGAGCGATTTTTTTCTCAACAATGCGACAGCTTTCGTGCAATTGTCAATGCCGATCACGCACCTTTTATCCACGCACGCTTGCAGGCTGCCGTAATAGGAGAGGATCAAGGGGGTGTCCGGATACTCAATCAGGGCCGCTTGCGCAATGGAATAGGCCGTCTTCTGGTTGCCGTTCGAGAGATGGCCAATAATCGCCCGAATATACTCCGAGGGCTTAATCTCTTTGCTCTGATCGTTCGGCGCGATTCCTCCCGCTGCATTGGTATTCTTCAATTTGTCACCATGGTCCACACATACTATTATAGCATAAATCAGGATAATAATAATCCTTTATTCTTCCCCGTGAAGGTGCGGGATGGTAGGGTGACGACCGTAGCCGTACTATGGGCCTCGCCATGCTCACAACGAAATGATTATCCGAAAAAAGAACACAATCCCGTGGTATAATTTCTCATGCCTATACTAAAAAGAGCGCTCGGAAAAACTGGTGTTGAGGTGACCATTCTCGGCCTCGGAGGCGAGGGTGTGCTCAGGACCCACGGAAATGAGAAAGAAGCTTCCGCGCTGATCAACCGCGCTCTCGATCTCGGCATCACGTACTGCGAGTCCGCGCGGGCCTATTCAGGAAGCGAGTCGTACTACGGGCAGGCATTGAAAGAGCGGAGAACGGGAATCTTCCTTACGAGCAAATCGCATGCGCGCGATAAGCAGGGCGCCCTCGCGCATCTGCACGAGACGCTCAGGAACATGAAGACAGACCATCTGGACCTCTGGCAGGTGCATGACGTGCGGACGGAAGAGGATATTGCGGAAATCTTCGGCCCAGGCGGAGCGATCGAAGCATTTGTGGAAGCAAAAGAAAAAGGCAAAGCGCGCTATATCGGGGTTACGGGCCACCATGATCCGAAGATCATCAGACAATGCATTGAACTGTTCGAGTTCGACACCGTGCTGCTGCCGATGAATCCCGCTGAGCCGGATTATAAAAGTTTTCTGACGGAAGTGGTTCCCCTTGCGAATAAAAAGGGAATGGGCATCATCGGCATGAAGGTCTACGCCCGTGGCCTTGTGGAACAGGTTCCGGGTTATGTGTCCATGGAACCGTATCTGCGCTTTGCCCTGTCTCAGCCCATCACGAACATTGTGATCGGGTGCGATGATATCCGGCAGCTTGAAAAGAACGTTGCCTTTGCCCGGAAGTTCACACCAATGTCCAAGGCTGAAATGGACGCGCTGATAAAGGATACCTCGCCCTACGCACGTCAGCTCATGTACTACAAACCCTGAACCGGGTAAGGGAGGGGGCTTGCGGTCCTTCACGCGCATTCGGCTTGAACCACCTCCCCAACCCCTCCTTGGCAAGGAGGGGCGGCGACGCACTACACTCTTTGGCGTGAATATCCGCGCTCCTGGGCGATATAATCCAGGTGCAGCGTGGCAAGGTCTTCAACAGCCAGCAGCTCCGCGGGCGTAGGATCGAATGCGGCGATGACTTTGATGTAGCCTTTGCACTTCTCGCACGCTTCCGCGCGCATGATCTCGCCGCGGCTGCCGGAGTCCCAATACCGCAGGGTCTCGGGATCCTCGTTTCCGCAATATATGCATTGCAATCTCCGGAACATCCAATCCGCGCCGCATCGGCCGCACCGCAAATGCATGGCTTGATTGTTTCCCTGCAGCTCAGCCAGCGCTGCCGCGTCCCCGCAAATAAAACAGGCCCCTTTGTTCCAGGGGATTCCCTCGGCCAAGGGCGTTAATTGACGACGCCACTCGCGCATCGCGGGCTTGAGCGCGTTTTGCAACAATGTCATGAGCAGTTCTGCATCAAGCCCGAGAACCTGCGCGGAGGAAACAATTGACCCGTTTTTGCCCTCGGCAGCAGGCACGAGGAGCACGCCGAGGTCCAGCTTGTTTTCTTCAAGGGCGAGCAGTATGCGGTGTGCTGCGCCTGCCTGATATCCCGTTCCCCCGGAAGAAGACTCAAGCGCGCGCGCAAGCTTGATCATAAAAACGCGTGCCGAATCCAGGTCGATATCGAGGTCCATGCCGAGGAGCAGCGGCTGCCCTTTTCCCATTTTTTCGCGCGCTTGCTCGAGGGTGAGCGGAATGGTCTTGACGTGGAGATCGGCGTCACGCAGAAGCGGCAGCACGGCCTCGTACACCCGGGCCGCGTCTTTCAGATCCGGCGATTTCCGCGCGAGCGCGCGCAGGCGTTGGATAATAGGATCAGCGGCCTCAGTGGATTCAATCGGCATGCGTCCTCCTTCCCTGATAATTATGCACCGTAAGAACCAACGTTATAGATACTCAGAGTTGCGCGTCATCTCAGCGCCTCCCTGTGATAAGCGGATACATTACGCTTAAGCCTGATATCATTATAGTCAAATCATCTGCTCCGTGCAATACTCATCGTGTTCGGGCGATATCGTTTGGTCCCATCAGAACACGAAAAAATTCAAAATCGATTAGCCGCAATGAAGCGCAAAAAGCGCAAAAAATGGATTTTTTGCGCTTTTTGCGCATTTTTGCGGCAAATAGTCCTGCCATTTTGAGAAGAATTCAATTCTTTAGTTACTATTGTCAAAATGCCGCGTTTATTGTATAGTCGTACCATGGCATTCACCGGAGATTTAGAACATCTGTCCATCGTAGACATTATCCAGTTGGTCCACACAACGCGGAAGTCGGGCATTTTTTTCGTGAAGGGGGACAAGGGGGAGAGCAAGCTTGTCTTCAGCAACGGATATATTGTCGGTGCAAATCATATCAACGATCGGGTCCGCATCGGGACCGTTCTGGTAAAGACGGGCGCTATAACCCTGGACGATCTCAAGCAGGCAGTGGGCGTTCCGAACGACGCTGCCGGGAACCGCATACCGCTTATGGTCACCTTAATGCAGATGGGCAAGCTCAAGCGGGAAGATGCTCTGCGGGGACTCAAAAAGCTGATCGAGATGACCATCGTCGAGCTGATGAACTGGAGCAGGGGCACCTTTACCTTCGATACGGACACGTTCGTCTTCTCTTCGGAAGGCGGGGCCGCTTCCGGCGACATGGAGCAGGGGGTGGGGGTCGATGCCCAGATGGTTTTGATGGACGCGCTTCGCGTCTTTGACGAGCGTGAGCGCGACCGAGCGAACGGAAAAGAGGTGCCGTCCTTTGAGGCGCTCTATGCCGATGTCCTACCGACGGAAAGCGCGGGCAAAACAACAGAAGAACGTTCGGCCATTACCGCGGATGTTCTCGGCTTGGCCGATCTTGACCGGCTTGAGAAGAAAATACCCCGGCCAGTTTCTGAAATGGAAATCTTCGATCCGGTCGATATCCACCGCCAGAACATAAAGGAAATGCTTGCGGGTTTTTCCTTCGAAGAGCAGGAGGCCTTCGTTTCTTTTCTGAGGAAATCCGCGGACCGCAAGCCCGCGCCCGATGTTGCAGGCCAGCAGGCGAATAGGGCTGTCGTCCTGTTCAGCAATGACAAGCTGATCAGGCATTCCATCATGACCATCTGTAAAGAGGAAGGAGTGCCCGTATTCGCAGCAGACGACGAAGCGGACCTCGAACGGATCGTATCGCAGTGCCTCTCCGCCATGAGAATGCCGGTGGTTGTTTTTGACAGTCCCGCGGGATCCGGGAACTGGTTTCTTGAGGAAACAATCATCAGCCTGCGGAACCGGGTGAAGGAGAAGCACCCTGCGGTCCCTCTCCTGCAACTCGCCGCTCCCCAGGAGACTCAATTCATCCTGCAGTCGTACAACGACGGCGTCAGGGCCGTTCTCCCGAAGCCGCTGAAAGAAGTCCAAAGAGAAACGTACGTCCAGGATATGATACGGTTTCTCGGCACCTTCAAGTCGTATATCAACGGTTTGAAGGAGCGACACGATACCACTGACCGGTACGTGAAGGGACTGAAAGACGATATCAAATTGCTTCGTGAGATCACCAACCCTTCCGACGCGGCGATGGTGATGCTCGCGGCGGTTGCTGAAATGTTCGAACGCGCGGTCACGTTCTTTGTCCGTGCTTCGGAATTGATTGGTGAACGAGCCGTAGGAGTGAGCTCCGAAAAAAGCGTAGGCCCGACTCGGGCGGACCGGCTGAGGATCCCGCTCTCGAAACCCTCGATTTTCCGGGAGGTGCTCGAAAAAGGGCTGGTGTATTATGGAGAAAGCAGCGATGAGGCGCTCAAGGGGCTCTTTCAAGAAATAGGCAAACCCCTGAGTCCGGCCGTTGTCCTGCTGCCCTTGATAATCGATCGAAAGGTCGTAGCAATTGTCTACAGTGATTTCGGGAAGAAAGAGGCGTCTCCCGTGCAGCTCGACATACTCGAAATCCTTGCTCAGCAGGTCGGCATTGTTTTGGAATTTGCGCTTTACCGCAGACAGACGACGAAAGCATCGCAACAATCATAGAGCAATCGTACCTCCCCAACCCCTCCTTGGCAAGGAGGGGCGACAGCAACTCCTCCCCTATGCAAGGGAGGTCGGGTGGGGTGATTTTCCGGACTTGAGCAGTTACGATAAACAAAATCTCTTACTAGTAAGCCAGAACGCGGAGGTTAGGCGTCATGGACCAAACAATACTGAACCAGATCCTCAACATTGCCTTTGAAAAAAAGGTCTCGGACATTCATTTCGAGGTCGACAACCCGCCGATGTTCCGCGCACGCGGCCATCTCATTCGCGCCAAGCTCGGGAACTTGACGAAACAAGATACCGAGTTCGTCGCAAGCGCGGTCTTGGAGCAGCACAACTGGAAGCTGCCCGAAGACCTGAAGGAATTCGATACGTCCTATACGCTGGAGAACGTCGGCCGTTTCCGCGTGAGTATCTTCCGGCAGCGCGGCAATCTCGGCGTCGTCATGCGGGTCATACCCCACCAGATAGGCAGTTTCGAGCAATTGAATCTTCCCGCGGTCCTCGGCAAGATCGCGCAGGTCCCGAACGGCCTGGTCCTCGTCACCGGACCGACCGGCAACGGCAAATCAACGACGCTCGCATCGATGATGAAGTATATCAGTGATACTTCCGATTACAATATCATTACCATCGAGGACCCGATCGAGTTCCTGTTCACGTCGAGCAAAAGCTGTGTTATTCAGCGGGAAGTGGGCATCGATACGGAAAGTTTCAGCACTGCCTTGCGGTCCGCGATGCGCATGAATCCGGACGTCATCATGGTGGGAGAACTGCGCGATCTCGATACCATAGACGCTTGTGTCAAGTCCGCCGAGACCGGGCACCTGGTATTATCCACGCTGCATACCCACAATACCGCTTCGACCGTCAATCGTATCGTCGGTTATTTCCCGCCCGATGCACAGGAGAATACCCGGCAGAGGCTGGCAGAGTGTCTTACCGCCGTCATATCGCTGAGGCTTATACGGGGAAAGAAGAGCGAGACCATTCTGCCGGTCCTTGAAGTGATGTATGCGACTCCTACCATCAAGGCGTGCATCCGGGACAATAAACTCGATGAGATCGAGCCGTACATCGAAAAGGGACGCGACGAATACGGCATGCAGACCATGGACCAGCATCTCATTCAGCTCTGCAGGGCGGAACTCATAACGCTCGATGAGGCAAAGCGCGTTTCGCGTTCGAAAGACCTTGAGCGAAAGCTGATGTATAGTTAAGACACGGGAAATAAAACAGGTAAGATGAAAAAGCAAGATGGAGGATTTGCAAGGGAGTGCTACTGACGGGGAAGCTCACGCGGTTCGATCAATAGCCTGATGCCGGCGACTATTTCGCGGACCCTTGCCGAGGACAAGGCGCCGATCTTTTCAAGCAGATCATCCTTGTCCACCGTTACCAGCTGCGATATGTTTACAACGCTGTCCTTCTTGAGGTTTGCCTCTCCCTTCTTCAGAAGAACATTGCCGGGCGCATCTGCCCGCTTCATATTTGACGTAAGAGCGCAAACAACCACGGTCCCGATTCTGCTGCTGTTAAATACATTGTTTTGTACAACCACATGCGGATGGCGGTAGCCGGGCTCCGATCCTTCAGGATCATCCAGGTCAATCCAGTAAATATCACCCTGGCGGATCATCACGACCGTTCCTTGCGCAAAGACTTGTTATAACGCTTTTTAGCTTTTTGGCGGACCTGGTATTCTTCCGGTGTCTCCGCCGTGCCATATACTTCATTCAGGGTTTTCAGTAAATCAGCGGACTTGCGGCGCTCGATATATTCTCTGAGAGCGGCAACAATAACCTCGCTCCGCGATGAACGGCGCTCTTTGGCGACCTTTTCCACTTCACGAAAGACTTCATCGGGTACTGATATCGCAGTTTTCATGAATTAAGTATACCCTTTGGTTATACCCGTGTCAATACCAAACAGTGTTCCCGGCGTCGCTTCGCTACGCAACGGGTGTAACAACCCAAAGTTTGTCTACAGATTCCTGAGAAACTACTGATCATGCACCATTGCTTTTAACTGGAGGATCCGATCCCGGATCTTGACGAGCCTGCCGAATCCCAGCTCATTGACATAGGGGGACAGCGCGAGGGTAACCGACATCGAGGTCAATCTCTCCTTGGGGATTTTCCGCAGCACTTCCGCGACGATCTCCTTGACCCGCTTGTCGCGCAGCAGGTCATCGCTCTCCCGTGTCGCGTCCATGATCTGTTGGTACAACGCTGCCTTGTACTGCGGATCGATCATGCCGGTATATTCAAAATAATCGAGCGCTTTCCGTATCTCCCGGCTCGGGATCTTGTGTTTCAGGATGGAGGCGATGATCGTCGCTGTATCCTTTTTGAAAACGGCTTCGTACGGCAGGATGCCCTTGTCCAATACCTGCCGCCGGTCGATCACATGTTCAACCTCGTCCGCCATGAGCCCGAGGTCTTCTTCGGTCCTGCCTTTGAGCTCCTCCGGATATTTCACCAGGGCGATCAGGTCGGTCTGGAACTCCTGCAACGAATAGGGCGATCCGTCCCCTCTGGTTTCCCGGAACTTCCGGACCATGCTCGTGAACTTTGCAGGATCGTCATCACTCCGGTGCACCAGGAAGATGAATTCCAACCGGTTCAGTTCCTCGACGGGCCGGAACTTCTCACGACCCGTCAAGAGGACCTCATGCCCGCTCCTGCCGTGGCTGTACCGCATGCCCGGAAAATCCTCGGCATCGATCCAGTTGTCGGGATTGTCGACCAGGCCGGGAACAAAGCCGAGGTTGACGAGCGCGACAATGTTCTGCTGCCCCCGTACCATGATCGTCTCGCCGCTCTTCGCTTTTTCCACGGACTCCACGATGGCCTCGAGCCTGCTCTCGCGGGCCATCTTGTGCTCGGCAACGGCCTTGCCCGCCTCACGCTTCACCTCTCCACGCTTGTATTCATCAACAACACGCTTGAAGGCATCCGGGATCATGAGCGCTTCGGACACCAGCCGGGTAAGCGGCATTGCCCGGGCTTCGAGAAGATCATCCATCGAGGGCAAATGGGGCGTGACAACGATCAGCGCAGCGCCTAACGGACTCTTTGCCTTGACGACCCTGAACAGGGACCCGTCATTGAACTTCAGGATACTCTTGTTCCCCTTTGCGACGGTCTCATAGGAGACCATCTCGTTCCTCTTGTCCAATTCCCCCTGCGTCAGTTCATACAAGATCTGCGAGAACTCTTCCGGGGTGCACTGAATCGGTCCATGTATCGCGGATCGGTCACCTAAGAGCTGGGTGAGCGCGTTCTGATGGCCGTCTCCGAACAGGTTGCGCCGTACTCTTTCATACAGTTCCGTGGTCATAGGTCCTTGCTCGTTGGATTAAGGTTATATTTGCAAAGGAATACATTGTAACCAATGCCCGTGAATGTGGCAAGCGAAAATAAAGGGAAGGAGATGTCAGGCAGCGAAGTTATTTCATCGCCGCCGCAACTGCCATTGCCAATGAGGTCGTCGGCCTGTTGATGAGTTTGCTCAGTTGATGGCCGTCGTCGAACAGGGCGCCCTTGGAAATGCCCGTGTCTGAATCGGCATATAATGCGGCGACCACTTCCGGCAAACCCGCTTTCACGAGAACGTTCCTGTACTCAGCCTCCGTCAGATTCACGTACCCGATGTTCTTGCCCGATTGGCGCGAAATTTCAGTTGCCAGTTCCGCCAGTGTGAAGGCAGTATCGCCGGCCAATTCATAAACCCGTCCTGCCTGGTTTTCCGTGGTCAGCACAACAGCCGCCGCTTCAGCGTAGTCAACGCGTGCGGCCGAGGCAATGCGCCCTTCGCCCGCGCAGCCGTAAACTGCGCCATGCGCCAGTGCGTTGGGTATGCCTGCCGTATAGTTCTCGGTGTACCAGCTGTTGCGTAACAGCGTAAAAGGAATGCCGGAGGCACGGATCAATGCCTCGGTCTCTTTATGTTCAGCGGCAAGACCAAGCAACGAGGTGTCGGCACGCAAGATGCTGGTGTAGACCATTAGTTTTACGCCCGCTTGTTTGGCTGCGTCGATGACAACACGATGTTGTTTTGCGCGCTGCCCGACCTCGCTGGAAGAGATCAGCAATGCTTTGTCCACGCCTTTCAGCGCATGGTCCCACGCCGAAGGCTCGTTGTAATCTGCGCGGCGCACATGCACGCCCAGTGCCGCAATGTCCTTGGCTTTTTCCAGATTGCGTACAACAGCGACGATGCTGGATGCAGGCACTCTTTTCAGCATTGCAGCAATGACCAAACGTCCCAAATGCCCGGTGGCTCCGGTAACAGCGATCATAATGACTCCTTTCGATAGCGATGATAGTGGTTGCCTTTCACAGGAGGCCATGACTGAACCAATTATATCATTGCGGAAGAGGATATGTTAGACAACGCCGGAGTAATCGATGATGTTTCAAAAGTCAATTTCGGGCACAACGTCCCGCGAATGCTTCCCCTGTCAAGCCGCAAGACCTGACCCTAAAGGCGCTCTAAAGGCGCTCTAAAGGCGCTCACTAAAGGCGCTCACTAAAGGCGCTCAGAGGCGCTCAGTGAAGGCACGGAAAAGAGAGCTCTTACAGTTTCATCTCCTCCAGAGAAAGCACAAAGGTCCCGACTTTGAGCTTGCTCTTGATGAGCACCGGGATTTTCCTGCTGTCGTCCGTGAGCCAGATAAACACCTCGCCCTTGTTCAGGAATTCGCCTTTATATTTAGGATAGGTCCTGACCTTGATCGTCGAGAACTCACCTAGTGGCGTTTTCAGCTTCTCCCTGGCCAGGACTTGGAATTCGACGGACCAGTTTTTTTCGCTGTCGTGCACATCGATGACGACGGTCCTGCCGGTCTCGAGGTCTTCCCTCGTCCGCAGGTAGTAGAGTGAAGACAAGCCGTCCTGCACCTGTTCCGGTACGTCCAGGGTTGCCGGCGGGTCGTCGTTCAGCGTGCTGATTACGGTCTTTTGCGCATGATCGAAGACCACAATGCGTCGCCTCTCCCTCTTGCCGTAGTTCTCCTTGAGGCTGTACGAGAGGCTTTGCATGGTCATAGGGTCGAACACGCTCTGGGCCGTATCGGTCACGTGGTACAACGCGCCGACCAGTCCCGTGGAGTGGCCAGTCACGATAAAATCGAGTACCCTCTTGCCGTCCGGCCTGGTTTCATCTTTAACCTCCATGATCACAGTCCCCGCCGAGAGGATATTCGACCAGCTGACATCGTACTTCAAGGTTTCCCCCGGCTGGAACGCCAGAATTTGCGGGAAGGAGACCGCGGTTGGCACTTCTTCACTGAATACGCCGGAAATGGGCGCGAGTCCGAGGGCGAGGATGCACAGGGCGGCGAAGTTCCGCAAAACCGTGCGTAATGTGATGTTGAAGGGTCGTTGCATTGAGCAAACCTACCCTAACTTCGGGTCGTGGTCAGACACCGGGTGCGAGCCAGAAGTACATTTCGATACTGATACATAGTAAATCTTTTTTTAAATTTTTCAATACAGAAAAGGTTTGATGAAGGCCCCGGGCACTCTACCAGGTGATGACATCGGAATCGGGGAGGCCGAATGGCTTGTTCACCGCAACCAGTAGTTCGTCCTGATCCAGAACGGGAAATGACTTCATTTCGTACCGTCTTTTAGAAACGATCACATCGGGAGCAGAGAGGTTGTCGAAATGGCAATTTTCAAGCCTGACCCTCTACTGTCCTTGCAAGACCATGAGATAGCAATGAATGTCAAAAGTAAAGACCTGACCCTAAGATGCTCTCTGAAGGCTCGTTGTAATCTGCGCGGCGCACATGCACGCCCAGTGCTGCACTGTCCTTGGCTTTTTCCACATTGCGTACAACAGCGACGATGCTGGATGCAGGAACTCTTTTCAGCATTGCAGCAATGACCAAACGCCCCAAATGCCCGGTTGCTCCGGTAACAGCGATCATTCTGGCGTTTTGCACGAGAACCCGGAGGGAGTCAAACATTATAGACCTGACCCCAAGCCGTACCCGTTCAAAAAAGGGAGAATGCCAAAATAAAAGACCTGGCCCTATGATTCCCCTTGCCCTTAGAACTCAACATTTAAGTCTGACCCCATACGGATCCGATGGTTATTGTTTTTTTGGATACAAGTAAGTCGTGATTTCCGTCGCTTTATTTTTTCCAACCATTTTTGCTATTTCTGTTGGAGAATACCCAACTGAGTATAATACTGGAACAACGTCACATAGTTTCACTTTACCCTTGTCATCAGCACATGTTGATTTCATCAGGAATAATACAATTGCATCAAGACGAACTTTAATGCCAGCCCAGTCTGGCTTGTCATCTGTCGCCTTTAGTTTTGTCTTTATCATTTAATTAATCTCCCTTCGCACCTATTTTCTTGATATTCTTTTTCGAGAACATAGCGCGAATATTTGCGGCGCCCATACCTACAGCTTTGTCTATTTCAGTTGAGGGGATATTGTTAGCGTACAAAGCGAGTACGAGCAACTTCTTAATTCCCGTTAATTCTTCAAGAATTGGGTCTTTTTTAGGTTTTGCCATTTCAAGCCTCCTCACCGCGATAGTGTAATAAATACTAAACTATTCCAATGTTCTTTTCCAACATACGCAATAACTCAAATATCATCTGAGGGTTTAGGTCGTCAGATATTTCCGTTTTATTTTTTATTATATGAAACCAAGAATGTGTGTGATCATTGGCCTTATCTTTGAGCCCTTTTGATAATTCAGCAATTCGTTCTACCAGTTTCTTATCTACTCCAAAAGATGTGCTTTTGTTGCGAAAATTTTTTATTATCATATCGAAATCTTTAAAGCGGTTTTGGCTTGTGTCAAAGTAAAGCTCTTTGTCGTTTTTTGATGTTGGTGGGAAT
>Ga0209068_10000388_pt1 | contig 24336 bp, 23 predicted proteins | sample ColStrG_CSR_2012_FD_187200 | JGI IMG/M metagenome (GOLD analysis project Ga0209068, IMG submission 187200) | Freshwater sediment microbial communities in response to fracking from Pennsylvania, USA - Cold Stream Run_MetaG_CSR_2012 (SPAdes)... | ecosystem: Environmental > Aquatic > Freshwater >...
CAGGGTGGAGGAGCTGAAGGCGTTCGAGCGCGAGTACCGCACCCGGCTGCGGACGTACCTGGAGAACCAGATGCACGAGCTGGACCACATGCCCGAGGCGTCGACGGTGAGCCAGCCGCGGTCCGCGCCTCCCGCCCCCGCCCCGGTCGCCTCCGCAGGTCCGCCGAGCGGGCCGGGTCCGTCCGCGCCGCAGCCGGTGCCGGTCCACACCGCCGCCCCGGCAGCAGCGCCTGTCCCAGCTGCCGCGGCGCCGCCCCCGCAGCCACCGCGCCAGACGACACCATTCGGGCCGCCGACCGCGGCTCCCTTGGTGCCCGGCGTGGAGCCGCCGAGCGGACCGCCCGCCCAGTCCTGAGCAGGTGCGCACTGAGGCGCAGAACGGCCGTGAGGGCCGGGACCCCGTCAGGGTCCCGGCCCTCACGGCTGGAGGGGTCTATCTGCGGGCAGGTCCCGCATCGGCGACGCTCGAGGGATGGTGGGGTCGCCGCCGGTGGCCGGGACCTTCCGGGGCGCGGCCCACGGGGGCCGGAACCGACCCGGGCCCGCCCTGGCTCAGAGCCGCCGGTCAGGCGGTGCGGCGGAACGGGTCGCGCGCCGGCGGGGTCGCCATGGTCAGCCGGCTGTCGTCGACGTCGATGTTGGCCAGGCGCATCACGTGCTGCAGGACCGACAGGGTGCTCTCGCCGGCCTCGACGCCGTGCGATGTGACCATCGCCCGGTAGATGGTGACGTAGTGCCGCACCGGAGTGTCGTAGCTCCAGTCCACCGATCCCAGGTGGTTGGCATTGCCTGGCTCGTTGTCGAAGTCCCAGGGGGCGTCCCACACCTGGATGCATGCCGGACCGGCGCTGAAGCGGCCCCCGAGGGCTACGTCCTGGTGCTTGGCTGCCTCGAGAAGCGTCCGGCTCTCACGCTCGGCCAGGACCAGGGCCGGCCGCACGTGGCTGGACAGTGCAGGCATCGCGATGGCGTACGCCTTCAGCTTCAGCCCCGTGATCGTTGGGCCGCCGAGGGGGACGGGGTGCAGCGTGGTCATTTTCCGACCTCCAGGAGAGGAGCCGGCCGGCGTGCCGGGGGCGCCCGGGACACTCGACTTGGCGGTGATATCGGCGCGATCACCACGAGGTCTTTAGCCCCGTGCCCTCCGGAACCAGAATTCCAGTCCCAAATCCGCGTCACGATGGGCACCCTCGCTCGTCTGAACCATCTCGGGGGCCTGCTCGACGGGGACGAACACGCTGGCCAGGACCTCGTCGGCGACCCCTGACGAGTGCTCGTCCAGCGCGTGTCGCAGCTCACCGTCGGCCCGCCAGCCGAGCTCGATGCGGTCCGAGACGTCCAGGCCGGCGCTCTTGCGCGCTTCCTGCACCAGGCGGACTACGTCGCGCGCCAGCCCGGCCCGCCGCAGCGTCGGGGTGATCTCCAGGTCCAAAGCCACCGTCTCACCGGCGGCGCTTGCCACGGCCCAGCCCTCCCGAGGGGTCTCGGTGATGATCACCTGGTCGCCGGTGACCTCCACGGCCGACCCGTCCACCAGCACCGTCACGGTCCCGCTGTCGCGCAGGGCGTCGGCGATCGCCCGCGCATCGCCCGCCGCGATCGCCTCCGCCACCTTGGGGGTTGCCGGACCGAACGCCTTGCCCAGGGCACGGAAGTTGCCCTTGACGCTGATGTCGCGAAGTCCGGCAGCCTCGTCCAGGGTGTCGACCGCCGAGACGTTGAGCTCCTGGGCAACCAGGTCACGCAGCTGCGCCGACAGCTGCTGCCAGCCGGGCGCGGCCACCAGGGCCCGGCGAAGCGGCTGGCGGGTTTTGACGCCGGACTCGGCGCGGGTCGCCCTGCCGAGCTCGACCAGCCGCCGCACCAGGGCCATCGACTCGGCCAGCTCGTCGTCGACCAGCGTCCCCGGCGCCCCCGCCGGGGCGATGACCGGCCAGGTGGCCAGGTGCACCGAGGCGGGCAGCTGGTCGGAGGTGGTCGCGAACAGGTCCTGCCAGACGCGTTCGGTCAGGAACGGGGTGATCGGCGCCATCAGGACAGTGACCAGGTACAGGCACTCGTGCAACGTGGCAAGGGCAGAGGGGTCGCCCGCCCAGAACCGGCGCCGTGACCTCCTGACGTACCAGTTGGACAGGTCGTCGACGTAGGCGGCCAGGAGGCGACCGGCGCGCTGGGTGTCGAACTCCTCCAGAGCGGCGTCGACGTCCATGGCCAGCCGATGGGCCTGCGACAGGGCCCAGCGGTCCAGTGCGGGGCGCTGGGCCACCGGCGGCGCCGCAACCAGCTGCGGGTCCCACCCGCTGCTGCGCGCGTACAAAGACTGGAACGAGACGGTGTTCCAGTAGGTGAGCAGAGTCTTGCGCACGACCTCCTGGATGGTGCTGTGGCCGACCCGCCGGGCCTGCCACGGAGACCCGCCCGCGGCCATGAACCACCGCACGGCGTCGGCCCCGTGGGTGTCCATCAGCCCGATCGGCTCCAGGACGTTGCCCAGGTGCTTGGACATCTTGCGACCCTGCTCGTCCAGGATGTGCCCCAGGCACACGACGTTCTCGTAGGACGAGCGGTCGAACACCAAGGTTCCGACCGCCATCAGCGTGTAGAACCAGCCGCGGGTCTGGTCGATGGCCTCGCAGATGAACTGTGCCGGGTAGGCGGCCTCGAACTCAGCCACCCCCCGGTGCGGGTACCCCCACTGCGCGAACGGCATCGCGCCCGAGTCGTACCAGCCGTCGATGACCTCAGGGACGCGGTGGGCCGGTGCGGCGCACGCGGGGCACGCCACGATGACGTCGTCGACATACGGGCGGTGCGGGTCGAGGGCGGACAGGTCGGCTCCGGCCAGGGCACCGAGCTCGGCCAGCGATCCTACGCAGGTGAGGTGGCCTGCCTGGCAGCTCCAGATGGGCAGCGGAGTGCCCCAGTACCGCTGCCGGGACAGCGCCCAGTCGATGTTGTGCTCGAGCCAGTCGCCGTACCGGCCGTGCTTGATGGTGGCCGGGTACCAGGTGGTGCCCTCGTTCTCGCGGAGCAGGGCGTCCTTGATCTGGGTGGTCCGGATGTACCAGGACAGCTGCGCGTAGTACATCAGCGGGGTATGGCAGCGCCAGCAGTGCGGGTAGCTGTGCTCGTAGGGTTCGTGCCGCAGCAGCAGGCCACGCTGTTCCAGGTCGGCCACCAGTGCCTGGTCGGCCTTCTTGAAGAACACCCCGCCGACCAGCGGCACGTCGGGCTCGAAGTGGCCGTCGGAAGTGATCGGGTTGACCACGGGAAGCCCGTAGCGCCGACAGACCTCGAGGTCTTCCGCGCCGAACGCGGGTGACTGGTGGACCAGCCCGGTGCCGTCCTGGACGGTCACGTAGTCGGCCAGCACGACGAAGTGCGCGTCAGGGATATCGACCAGGTCGAACGCCCTGGTATAGGGAGTCAGCTCCAGGTCTCGCCCCAGGTAGCGCACCAAGATCTCCACGTCCGGCCCCAGCACCTGGGCCAGCAGTGGTTCGGCGACGACCAGGACCTCGCCGTCGGCCGTGCGGGCCGCCACGTAGCTGACCTGGGGGTTGACGGCGACCGCAGTGTTCGCGACCAGGGTCCATGGGGTGGTGGTCCACACCAGCAAGGCCGCGCCGAGGTTGGCCAGGGGCCCGCCGGTGACCGGGAAGCGCACGTAGACCGAGGGGTCGACGACCGTCTCGTACCCCTGGGCCAGCTCGTGGTCAGACAGTCCGGTGCCGCACCGCGGGCAGTACGGCGCGACCCGGTGGTCCTGGCTGAGCAGGCCCTTGTCGAAGATCTGCTTCAGTGACCACCAGACGCTCTCTACGTAGCTGGGGTCCATGGTCCAGTAGGCCTGGGACATGTCCACCCAGTAGCCCATCCGCCGGGTCATCGCCTCGAAGGAGTCGACGTTGCGGCGCACCGACTCGCGGCACTTCTGGTTGAACTCGGCGATCCCGTACGTCTCGATGTCGGGCTTGCCTGAGAAGCCGAGCTCGCGTTCGACGGCGAGCTCGACGGGCAGGCCGTGGCAGTCCCAGCCGGCCTTGCGGGGGACGTGGCGACCCTTCATGGTCTGAAAGCGCGGGAAGACGTCCTTGAACACCCGGGCTTCCACGTGGTGGGCCCCGGGCTCGCCGTTCGCGGTGGGGGGGCCCTCATAGAAGATCCACGGCTCGCCGCCCGCGGTGCGCTCGAGCGACCGGGCGAAGATGTCGTTCTCCGCCCAGAACTCCAGAACAGCCCGTTCCAGGGCTGGCAGGTCGACCTGGTGCGGCACCGGGTGGTACATGGCGCTCCCTCGTCGCTTGACGAACGAAGGGACGAGGTCAGGCGGTCTGGCCTGGACCCCGCGGTACCACCCTCCTTGGCCCGCCCGCACCCGAGTGCTGTGCCGCGGCGGACCCGCTCTGCTCCGTGCCGTCCGGCCGGGTCTAGTCCGTACGCCCATCCAGCGGCGTGCGGTTCTTCCGGCGGCTCCAGGGTGATAGTCGACCTGCGCACACCCCTGGGCTCACACCGTCCCCAGGTCGCTCGTGGCTGCGTTCGGGCCGAAGGGTCCCCTTCAACGCTTCTCGGACTTGCTCTGGGATCATAGTCCGCGGCGGCATCGGGGAATGCGCGCAGGCTGTGCTCGGTTGACTGGGCGCGTCACGCTGGGTCGCTGCGGCGTGGTGGATTGATCTCAAGCCAAGTGGGACCTATCGTGCCGTCACGATCCGTGACCATGGTCGGCTCGACGACAGGCGCAATCTGAGGGGGCTCGAGCATGGCTGAGACCGGGCGAGGGGTCGGGGCGCGGATGCGCTCGACGGTCTCGGCCGCCGTCAAGAGCGTCACGAAAGCGACGTCGAGTCGCCCGGTGGCCGCCAAGGCGCCGGCGCCAGATACCTCGGCCGCGCCGAAGACAGCCGCGCCCCGGAAGACGTCCGTGCCCGTAACCGACGCGCCGGTGAAAAAGACCAGCGCCAAGCCCGAGCGGCCCAAGACCCCAGCGGCCAAGCCGGAGCCGGCCACCAAGGCGCCGGCCACCAAGGCTGGTCACGTGACCGCCGCCGCGAAGGCGACGCCCGCGAAGGCAGCGCCCGTGAAGGCGACGCCCGCGAAGGCAGCGCCCGCGAAGGCGACGCCCGCGAAGGCGACCCCGGCGAAGGCGACCCCGGCGAAGGCGACGCCCGCGAAGGCGACCCCGGCGAAGGCGACGCCCGCGAAGGCGACGCCCGCGAAGGCGACGCCCGCGAAGGCGACCCCCGCGAAGGCGACGCCCGCGAAGGCGACGCCCGCGAAGGCGACGCCCGCGAAGGCGACGCCCGCGAAGGCGACGCCCGCGAAGGCGACGCCCGCGAAGGCAGCGCCCGCGAAGGCGACGCCCGCGAAGGCAGCGCCCGCGAAGGCGACGCCCGCGAAGGTCGCACAGACCAAACCCGCGCCAGCACGGACTCCGGTGGATGCCTCGCCGGCGAAGTCCGCGCCGGCTGCGCAGGCAGCCAAGAAGGCTGCCCCTGTCCCCCCTGTCAAGCACGCTGCCCCGGCCCGCTTGGCCGTGCGCGCCGACGAGTCGCCGTGGACCGTCAAGGAGCTCGCGGTGGTCAAGGCGGAGCTTGACCAGGAGGCCGCTCGGCTGCGGGTGGAGATCTTGGCGGCCGAGGAGGGAATCGCCGATCTGCTTCGCGATTCTGGTGACGGCGCCGGCGACGACCAGGCGGACGCCGGAACCAAGACGTTCGAGCGGGAGCACGAGATGTCGCTGGCGAACAACAGCCGGGGCATGCTCATGCAGGCCGAACGCGCCCTCAAGCGGATCGAGGACGGCAGCTACGGCGTGTGCGAGTCCTGCGGCAGCCCGATCGGCAAGGCGCGGCTTCAGGCCTTCCCTCGTGCGACCCTGTGTGTGTCATGCAAACAGAAGGAAGAGCGCCGCTGACCGGCGACCCGTCGGGTCAGCGCTCTGCCCAGCAGCCGGGCACCGGGCCATCGCCGGGACCTGGGCACGAGCCCGCCCCGGAGCAGACTCATGCTCCCAAGCGGCGCCTCGGCCTGTTCGTCGCGGTCGCTGTGACAGTCGTGGTCCTGGACCAGGTGACCAAGCTGATCATCGTGGCGCACATGGCCGACCGGGCGCCGATCCGGCTGCTCGGCGGCCTTTTGACCCTTACGTATACCCGCAACTCCGGTGCCGCTTTCAGCGTCGGGACCGGCTTCACTGTGGTCTTCACCGCCGTCGCAGTAGCCGTAGCAGTGGTGATCATCCGCTCAGCTCGGCGCCTGAAGTCGGTGGCCTGGGCGATAGCGCTCGGAGCGCTGCTCGGCGGTGCACTGGGGAACCTGACCGACCGGATGTTGCGCGCTCCGGGCCCGGGCCGCGGGCACGTCGTGGACTGGATCCAGCTGCCACATTTCGCGGTCTTCAACCTGGCTGATGCGGCGATCAGCTGCGCGGCGGTCGCGATGGTGATTCTCACGGCGCGCGGCCCAGACATGGACGGCACCCGGCACGGGGCTCGGCCCCCCGGCGACGGTGTGGCCCCGGGGTGAGCGAGAACCGCATGCTTGGTGTGCCCGAAGGGCTGGAGGGCGAACGGCTGGACGCGGGACTGGCGCGCCTGTTCGGCTTCTCCCGGACCAAGGCCGCTGAGCTCGCCGCCGCAGGGCTGGTCAGGCTCGACGGTGCCGTCGTCGGCAAGTCTGAGCGACTTCGGGCCGGCGGTCTGCTCGAAGTCCAGATGCCGAGCCCGGCGGCCGCCCCCACCTATCCTCGCGGACCGGTGCCCGGGCTGACGGTCGTCTACGACGACGAGGATGTGGTCGTCGTCGACAAGCCGGTCGGGGTGGCGGCACACCCCAGTCCCGGCTGGGCGGGTCCCACGGTCATCGGTGGCCTGGCCGGCGCCGGGTACCGGGTCTCGACCAGCGGCGCTGCCGAGCGCCAAGGCATCGTGCACCGTCTGGATGTAGGCACGAGCGGGCTCATGGTGGTGGCCAAGTCCGAGCGGGCGTACAGCGCGCTCAAGCAGGCTTTCAGGGAGCGGACCGTCGACAAGACCTACCACGCGCTCGTGCAGGGGCATCCGGACCCGCTCAAAGGCACCATCGACGCGCCGATCGACCGCCACCCCACCCACCCGTACAAGTGGGCGGTGGTCGGCGACGGCAAGGCGAGCATCACCCACTACCAGACGCTGGAGGTGGCCCGCGCGGCGACCTTGCTGGAGGTCAGGCTGGAGACCGGGCGCACGCACCAGATACGCGTGCACATGTCGGCCCTTCGCCACCCGTGCGCCGGGGACCTCACCTACGGAGCGGACCCGGTGCTGGCCAAGCGGCTGGGTCTGGCCCGTCAGTGGCTGCACGCGGTCCGCCTCGGCTTCGCCCACCCAGGCTCGAGACAGTGGATGACCTTCTCCGCTGACTACCCCCGGGACCTCGCCCACGCCCTGGCTGTCCTGCGCGTCGAGGCGTGAGCGCGACGGCGGGTCCGTTGCGACCGGGGGAGCCGGAACCGGGTGGGCCGGCCCGGGTTCGGCTGGCGGTCGACCCCGGCGACGTTGCGGCCGCACTGGCGATCCGGCACCAGGTCTTCGTCCAGGAGCAGGGCGTCCCGGTCGAGCTCGAGCGTGACCCGCGTGACCGCGACGCCGACCATTTCCTGGCTCTGGTCGCCGGCGTGCCGGCGGGGGCGGCGCGGCTGGTCATCGAGCCGGCGGGCTTCGAGGGCCTGGACCTCAGGCTCGGCCCGGTCGCCCACCTCGGTCGGCTGGCGGTGCTCTCCTCGGCTCGCCGCCAGGGCCTGGGTGCGCTGCTGGTGGGGGCCGTGCAGGGGCGCGCTGTGGACCGGGGGCTGGCCGTGGTCTATCTGGGTGCCCAGACCCATGCTGTGGGTTTCTACGCGGCTCTCGGGTACGGCGCCTTCGGCGCCGACTTCCTCGACGCCGGGCTCGAGCACCGGCACATGGCGCACGTCCTGTGAGCCCGGACCCCGCCGGAATTCATCTGGCGGCGGCCGACTTGGCACTGTCATGACCTCTGCCTCCACCGACCGCCCGGCCGCCTCGAGCGGCACCTTCTCGATCGGCGGCGACCTGACGGTCCACCGCCTCGGCTATGGCGCCATGCAGCTGACCGGTCGTGGGGTCTGGGGCGACCCGCCCGACCCCGAGGGTGCCGTCGCGGTCCTTCGACGGGCCGTCGAGCTGGGAGTCGACTTCATCGACACCGCCGACGCCTACGGGCCGGCGGTATCCGAGGAGCTCATCCGAACTGCCCTGTACCCGTACGACGAGGTGACGATCGCCACCAAAGGTGGCAACACCCGGACCGGTCCAGGGCAGTGGGTCGCGGTGGGCCTGCCGGAGTACCTGATCCAGGCCGCCCACCTGAGCCTTCGGCGGCTCGGCGTGGACACCATTGAGCTATACCAGCTGCACCGGATCGACCCGCGGGTGCCGCTGGCCGACCAGGTAGGGGCGCTGAAAGATCTGCAGACGGCCGGCGCGATCAGGCACATCGGCCTGTCGGAGGTCTCGGTGGCTGAGATCAAGGCCGCCCGCGAGATCGTGGAGGTCGTCTCGGTCCAGAACCTGTACAACGTGACCGACCGGCAGTCCGAGGCAGTCCTGGAGTACTGCACGGCGAACGAGATCGCGTTCATCCCCTGGTTCCCGATCGCCACCGGCAAGCTTGCCCAGCCCGGCGGCCGGCTCGCCGCGCTCGCAGCCGGCAGCGGCCACACCGCCGCCCAGCTCGCGCTGGCGTGGCTGCTGCGCCGCTCCCCGGCTGTGCTGCCCATACCGGGCACGTCCTCTTTGGCGCACCTGCAGGAGAACCTCGCCGCCGCCGAGGTGGTGCTGACCGACGCCGAGTACGACGCGCTGACCGCCCTGGCCTAGGCCCCTGGCCCGTCGCGCCTGCGGCGCCGGGTGTCCTGCGGCGTGTCTTGTCGGCGCCCCGGTTAGAGTCGTGGTCTCGTCTCGCACGACCGCTTCCCCCGGTCGACGCTTCGCCGGCTTGTCAACGCACCACCAGTTAGGGGCAGCCTCGCGCATGGGTGAGTCGTTCGTTCACCTGCACGTGCACACCGAGTACTCGATGCTCGACGGTGCAGCCCGCCTCGGTGACCTGTTCGCCGAGGCGGCCCGCCAGGAGATGCCGGCCCTGGCGATGACCGACCACGGCAACGTCTTCGGCGCCTACGACTTCTGGAAGCAGGGGCGGGCGGCCGGGGTCAAGCCGATCATCGGCATGGAGGGGTACTACGTCCCGATCGGGACGCGGTTCGACCGCCAGCCGTTCGAGTTCGGCGGGGCGGCCGGAGACACTCCGGGAGAGGACGCCGGCCTGAGCAAGGGCAAGCAGGCGTACACGCACATGACCTTGCTGGCCGAGTCGACGCAGGGGATGCACAACCTGTTCCGGATCTCGAGCCTGGCCAGCCTCGAGGGGTTCTACCGCAAGCCGCGGTTCGACCGCGAGCTCCTCGCCGCCCACGGCGCCGGCCTGATCGCCACCACCGGATGCCCGTCCGGAGAGGTCAACAGGTGGCTGCAGGCCGGGCAGTACGTCAAGGCCAGGGCCGCGGCCGCGGAGTACCGGGACATCTTCGGGCCCGGCAACTTCTACGCGGAGCTGATGGACCACGGGCTGCCTATCGAGCGGTCGACCAGGTTGGACCTGCTCAAGATCGCCAAGGACCTCGCCCTGCCCCTGCTGGCCACCAACGACCTGCACTACACCTTCCCCGAGGACGCCGAGGCGCACGAGGTCCTGCTGTGCGTGCAGACCGGCAAGACCCTCGCAGACCCCACCCGTTTCAAGTTCGACGCCCGCGACTTCTACCTCAAGAGCGCGGCCGAGATGCGCCAGATATGGGCCGAGCTGCCGCAGGCGTGCGACAACACCCTGGAGATCGCCGAGCGCTGTCACGTCGAGTTCACCGAGGGCCGCGACCTGATGCCACGGTTCCCGGTGCCTGCAGGGGAGACCGAGGAGTCGCTGCTGGTCAAGCAGGTCGAGGTCGGGCTGCGCACCCGCTTCCCCGGCGGGGTGCCGGACACCCACCGCGCCCAGGCCGAGTACGAGGTCGGCGTGATCTGCCAGATGGGCTTTCCGGGGTACTTCCTGGTCACCGCCGACCTGGTCCGCTACGCCAAGGACAACGGGATAAGGGTCGGGCCCGGCCGCGGCTCGGCCGCCGGGGCGGTGATCGCCTACGCGCTGGGCATCACCGAGCTGGACCCGATCAAGCACGGACTGCTGTTCGAGCGCTTCTTGAACCCTGAGCGCATCTCGATGCCGGACATCGACATGGACTTCGACGAGCGCCGACGCGGCGACATGATCCGGTACGCCACCGAGAAGTACGGCGAGGAACGGGTCGCCCAGATCATCACGTACGGGACGATCAAGGCCAAGGCGGCGATCAAGGACGCGGCCAGGGTGCTCGGCTACCCGTACGCCCTGGGCGACCGGATCACCAAGACGATGCCCGCTGCGGTGATGGGCAAGGACATCTCCTTGACGGGCATCTTCGATGCCACCAACCCCCGCTACGGGGAGGCGGGGGAGTTCCGGGCCCTGTACGAGGGCGAGCCCGACGTCAAGCAGGTCGTGGACCGGGCCAAGGGGCTGGAGGGCCTCAAGCGACAGATGGGGGTGCACGCAGCCGGGGTGATCTTGTCCGCCGAGCCGCTCCTGGACGTGATCCCGATCCAGCGCCGCGAGCAGGACGGCGCGATCATCACCCAGTTCGACATGGGCGCCTGCGAGGCGCTCGGGCTGCTGAAGATGGACTTCCTGGGCCTGCGCAACCTGACCGTGCTGGATGACTGCCTGGCCGACATTGCGACCAACCGCGGCGAGGTTGTGGTCCTGGAGGACCTGCCGCTGGACGACAGGGCCACCTACGAGCTGCTGTCCCGGGGAGACACCCTGGGGGTCTTCCAGTTCGACGGGACTCCCATGCGGGCCCTGCTGCGCTCCATGCGGCCCGACGGGTTCGAGGACATCTCGGCGGTGGGCGCGCTCTACCGGCCCGGGCCGATGGGAGCCAACGCGCACAACGACTACGCCGACCGCAAGAACGGCCGTCAGCCGGTCGTCGCCCTGCATCCGGAGCTCGCCGAGCCGCTGGCCGAGATCCTCACCGACACCTACGGGTTGATCGTGTACCAGGAGCAGGTGATGGCCATCGCGCAGAAGCTGGCCGGCTACAGCCTGGGTGCCGCAGACCTGCTGCGGCGGGCGATGGGCAAGAAGAAGAAGTCGATCCTGGACAAGGAGTACATCCCCTTCTGCGAGGGCATGCGCGCCAACGGGTACTCCGACGCGGCGATCAAGACCCTGTGGGATGTCCTGGTCCCGTTCTCTGACTATGCCTTCAACAAGGCCCACAGCGCCGCCTACGGACTGCTGTCCTACTGGACGGCCTACCTCAAGGCGAACTACCCGGCGGAGTACATGGCCGGCCTGCTGACCTCGGTGCGCGACGACAAGGACAAGTCCGCGCTCTACCTGAACGAGTGCCGCAGGATGGGGATCAAGGTCCTGCCCCCGGACGTCAACGAGTCGGAGTCGAACTTCACCCCGGTCGGCTCGGACATCAGGTTCGGGTTGTCCGCGATCCGCAACGTCGGGGAGAACGTGGTGGAGTCGGTGGTGGCCAGCCGCCGGGCCCAAGGCAGGTTCGCCGACTTCTACGACTACCTGCGCAAGGTCGACGCCGTGGCGTGCAACAAGCGCACCGTGGAGTCCTTGATCAAGGCCGGCGCGTTCGACTCCCTCGGGCACACCAGGCGCGGGCTCACCGCGGTTCATGCCGACGCCATCGACGCCTTCATGGAGACCAAGCGGAACGAGGCCATCGGCCAGTTCGACCTGTTCAGCATGGGTGAGCCCGGCGACTCTTCAGGCCCGGCCGGCTCGGCAGGCTCGGGAGGTCTTGTCGCCACGCCGGCGATCCCCGTCGGGGAGTGGGACAAGACGACGCTGCTGGCGGCTGAGCGGGACATGCTCGGGCTGTATGTGTCCGACCACCCGCTGTTCGGCGTCGAGCACATCCTGTCCGCCGCGGCTGACTGCTCGATCGCCGCCCTGACCGCTGACGGGGAGCGTCCGGACGGCCAGATGGTCACCGTCGCAGGCCTGATCTCCGGGCTGCAGCGCAAGGTGACCAAGGTGGGCAGCCCCTGGGCGATCGCCACTTTGGAGGACCTGGACGGCGTCATCGACGTGATGGTCTTCCCCCAGACCTACCAGCTCGTGTCGACCTCACTGGTCGAGGACGCCGTGGTGGTGGTGCGCGGGAGGCTGGACAAGCGCGAGGACCAGCCCAAGCTGATCGCCATGGAGCTGACCGTGCCCGACCTGTCGCAGGGGCCGCGGGGGCCGGTGGTGATCACGCTGCCGGTTGCCCGCTGCGTCCCGCCGGTGGTGGATCGGCTCAAGGAGGTGCTGGCCACGCACCCCGGGGTGACCGAGGTGCACCTGCAGCTGCAGCAGGCCGCCGGCCGGACCACGGTCATGCGCCTGGACGACAGGCTGCGGGTGCTTCCCGGCCCCGCTCTGTTCGGCGACCTGAAGGCACTGCTCGGACCCGGCTGCGTCGCGTGAGCGTCCGCACTGCGCTGACCCCAGCCCGGTGGGCCGGGCTAGTGACGACGTGGTGGCTGATGGTCGCCGGTGTCGTGACCGGGCTGGCGTGGCTGCTCCTGGCGCCACGGGCGAAGATCCAGATCGCCGCGGACGGCTCCGGGTACTACGTCGACGCCTCACCGCACGAGTACGTCCAGGCGGACCTGGTCTTCGCCGGCCTGAGCCTGGTGCTGGCCGTGCTGGCTGCCGTGGCGGTCCGCCGGCGGGTGCGCTCCTACCCGGTCGCGGCAGTGACGGCCCTGGCCGTCGGTGGACAGCTCGCCGCCATCATCATGTGGCAGATCGGGGTGATGTTCGCCCCTCTTGACCGGGCGGCGGCGCAGGGAGCCAAGGCGGGGACCATCGTCCTTGACGGGCTGGACCTGGGCGCCAAAGGGCTGCTGCTGCTGGTTCCCGTCGCGGCCCTGGCGACGTGGCTGGCGCTGGACTTCCTGACCGCCCCCCACGACGACACGGCGACCGCTCCGGCCGGCGACAGCCCGGACGCCAGCCCCCCGGGCGCCGACGCCGCCGGGATCGGGCCAGCCCAGTACGGCGCCCCCGCCGGCGCAGGACCATACGACCCCGCCCCCCGGGGCCCGACCGGGGCGCACGACGAGCCGAGCGGGGCGTCCACCGATGCCACCTGGTCCTAGCCGTGGCCTGGTCGGTCGGGGACGGCAGGCGGGCAGCACCGGTCAGGTGTCGCGGCCGATCGCAGCCACCGACGCTGACGTGAGCTGGACCAGGTCGGCCGCAGCAAGCTCGATGTCCAGGCCGCGCCGGCCACCGGAGACGAACACCGTCGCCCAGGCCAGAGCGCTCGCGTCGACCACCGTCTGAAGCTGTCGTCGCGAGCCGACCGGGCTGATGCCGCCCACCACATATCCGGTGGCGCGCTGCGCCACCCCGGGGTCGGCCATCTGGGCACGTTTGCCGCCCACGGCGGCGGCCAGCGCCTTCAGGTCGAGCATCCCGCTGACTGGGACCACCGCGACAATGAGCTGGCCGTCGACGTCGGCGAGAAGCGTCTTGAAGACCCGGGCCGGTTCCAGTCCGAGCGCCGTGGCCGCCTCGGCGCCGTAGGAGGGGGCCGAAGGGTCATGGTCGTAGGTGTGCACCGTGAATGCGATCTGGGCGCGGGTCAGCGCGACGGTAGCGGGCGTGGCCCCGGCCCGCTGCCCGCCGCGGGCATCCTTGGGCTGGCGCGCGGTCACCGGCCCATGGTCGCGCACCCTGGACGTAGGGTCGCAGCCATGGAGCTGACCAAGTACACCCACTCCTGCGTCGTGGTGGGCGACGGCCCGCGCCGTCTGCTCATCGATCCCGGTATCTGGACCGAGCCGGCCGCCTGGGAAGGCGTGGCCGAGGTCCTCATCACCCACGAGCACGTCGACCATCTCGACGTCGAGGCGCTGGTCTCGGCGGCGACCGCAGACTCAGCGTTCGCCGTCTTCGGCCCGCGGTCGGTGGTCGACCTGCTCGCCGCGGCCGGTGCCGCGTGCGTCGCGGTGGGTGCCGGCCAGCACTTCAGCGCCGGCGGCTTCGCCGTCGAGGCCGTCGGCGGCGCCCACGCCGAGATCTACGACGGCTTGCCGGACACGGCCAACCTCGGGTACCTGGTCGCCGGCGAGATATACCACCCCGGTGATGCGCTGCACGTGCCGGCTCAGCCGGTCCGCACGCTGCTGGTGCCGACCTGCGCGCCCTGGCTGAAGCTGGCCGAGGCCGTGGACTTCGTCCGGGCGGTCGACCCGGTCCGCGCCTACTCGATCCACGACGCGATGCTCAGCGAGGTGGGCCTGGCCGTCACCGACCGGTGGATGTCACTGAAGGCGGGGGCGGACTACACGCGCATCCCGGTCGGCGACTCGGTGGTCGTCTAGCTGGCGCGGGCGCCCGGCCAGGGCGCCTGGGGCACGGTCTGCGCTACGGCGTAGCCGGGGAGCGGGTGTGCCACAGCCACCACAGCCCCACGAAGGGCAGCACCAGGGGCACGAACCCGTATCCGCTACCGTATCCGGACCAGACCGTCGCCTCGGGGAAGGACTGGGGGACCAGCAAGCTGGCCGTGCCCACCGCCAGGACTCCTACCAGCTCGACCGAGATCGCGACGTATGCGACCCGCCGCGAGGTCTGGGTCGCCATCGCCAGGCACACCGTGGCCACCAGGTAGACCACGGCGGCGAAGGCCGACAGCAGGTACGCCAGGGGCGCCTGGTGGAACTTCGTGGTCAGCTGCACCACCGACCGCGCACCGGCGGACAGCGCGAAGATCCCGTACACGATGACCAGCACCCGCCCCGGGCCGCGCCGGGTGCGGTCGGCCAACTCCTCAGACAACGGGCCCAGCCCAGATCTGCTCCAGGCGCAGCACCATGACCGGGATGATCAAGAACACCACCAGCAGCACGGCGGAACCATACCGGTTCTTCTCCCCGACCCCCCACGCGACACCGGCCGGGGGGATCAGCACGGCACCGATCAGGTAGCCCAGGAAGGTCAGCCGGGCGACGTCCCGGTCGGTGCGCACCAGCAGGACTATCCCCACGATCAGCTGCACCAGCACCGCGACCTCGACCAGTGCCGCCCCGGCCAGCAGCCAACCGTCGATCCCCCGGTTGCGGACAACCAGGACCATCGCCCACAGGGCAGGGACCAGCGACACCACCACGACTGCGCGCTCGACGCCGCTGTTCACCCGGTGATCCTCGCACGGGCCGACCGGGCCGGGCACGGCGCGGATGATCACGGCGCAGCGCGACCCGGGCGCCGAAGCGCCCGCGGCCTCGACGCCTGCGCAGGGCGGGGGTTGGGCAGCACCGGCGGGCCGCGCGGACGGGCAGGCGCCGTTCGATGAGCCGGAGCAGGAGCAGGAACGCAAGGGGAACAGGAGGGAGAACAGGAGCGCGCGGGGGGGCAGGGGCGGGAGCTGGCTCCGGGCCCGGTGGGAGCACCGGTGACCGCCCGCCGGGCCCGGCCGGATGTGGCCGGTGCTGGTCCCGCTTCGGGCGCCGGGTGCAGCCTGTGCCCGTCCCGGCAGGAGGCGTCGCTCAGTTCGGCGAGGGCGGCTGGCGGGCGAGGTCCACAGCCGGCAGGCTGGGCAGGACCCGCAGCAGCGCGGCCTCCCGGCGCAGCAGGCCCAGCTCGAGCAGGAGCCTGGTGGAGGTGTCTGTCGCGGCGAGCAGCGACTGGCGGTCGCCGAGGTCGAGCACCATCGAGGCTGCCACGACGTAGGACAGGGCCTCGGGATCGGCGGGCAGTGCGTCGCCGGCGCGCGGCCGGCGCTGGCTCGCGGTCAGGGTGTCCCGGTACGCGCCGTACTGGCGCAGCACGCTGGCCGCCAGCTCACCGGGGCTGCCCCCGGCCGGCTCGTCCAGCCACTGGACCTGCCCCTGCAGGTAGCTGAGGGAGGTGTCCAGGGCCAGCAGCCGGAATCTGCGGACCCCCACCGTGACGATGTCGAAGCGCCCGTCAGGGTAGGCCTCGACCGAGCGCAGCTCGGCCGTGCAGCCCACCTCGTGCAGGGCCGGCGCGGCCTCGGCGGCGCCCAGGACGCCGGCGCCCACCTCGCGGCCGGCCCGGATGGCGACCACACCGAAGGAGCGCGGCCCCGGCTCGTCCGGTCGGGCCACCAGGTCGGCGACCAGGTTCCGGTAGCGCTCCTCGAAGATGTGCAAGGGCAGCAACAGCCCCGGGTAGAGCACGCTTGCCAGCGGGAACAGGGCGATGCGCTCGCCGGCCGCGTCCCTCACTCCACCGAGCCTAGAGCCGGTTGCCTAGGATGGTCGGGTGATCCGCCGCATCGACCGTCGTGGAACCAGTGGGCAGGAGGACTTCCAGCTGCCCCGAGCCGCCCTCGACGTCGAGGCCGCCCTAGACCGCGTAAGGCCGATCTGCCAGGACGTCCGCGAGCGCGGGGACGCCGCCCTTGCCGACCTGTCGGAGCGTTTCGACGGAGTCCGACCCCCCAGCCTTCGCGTCCCCGGGGACGCGCTCACCTGGGCACTGGAGGTCCTGGACCCGCAGGTGCACGCCGCGATGACCGAGTCGATCCGCCGGGCTCGCCTGGTGCACGAGGACCAGCGACGCGCCGACACCACGACCGCCGTGGTGCCCGGCGGAACGGTCACCGAGCGCTGGGTCCCGGTCGACCGGGTGGGCCTGTACGTGCCGGGGGGAATCGCGCCGCTGTCCAGCAGCGTGATCATGAACGTGGTGCCGGCTCAGGTGGCGGGGGTTGCCTCGATCGCGGTCGCGAGCCCGCCCCAGCGCGAGTTCGGCGGGCTGCCGCACCCGGTCACTCTGGCTGCGTGTGCGCTGCTCGGCGTCCAGGAGGTCTACGCGGTCGGCGGGGCGCAGGCAGTGGCTATGTTCGCCTATGGCACCGCGTCCTGCCCCCGGGCGTCCATGGTGACCGGCCCGGGGAACATCTGGGTGGTGGCCGCCAAGCGGCTGCTCAAGGGACGCATCGGCATCGACGCCGAGGCTGGACCCACCGAGATCGCCATCCTGGCCGACGACAGCGCAGACCCGGCGCACGTGGCCGCCGACCTGATCAGCCAGGCCGAGCACGACCCGTCGGCCGCTGCCGTCCTGGTCACCACCAGCGATCCCCTGGCCGCGGCCGTCGAGGCCGAGCTGGTCGTGCAGGTCGCAGCCACCAAGCACGTCGAGCGGATCACCACCGCCCTGGGCGGGCAGCAGTCCGCCATCGTCCTGGTCGACGACCTGCAGGCCGGGCTCGACGTGGTCAACGCGTACGCGGCCGAGCACCTGGAGATCCTCACGGTCGACCCGGCCGCTGTCGCCGCCCGGGTCCGCAACGCCGGGGCGGTCTTCGTCGGCCCCTGGGCGCCGGTCTCGCTCGGGGACTACTGCGCAGGCTCCAACCACGTCCTGCCGACCGGCGGGTGCGCGTGCCACTCCAGCGGCCTGTCGGTGCAGACCTTCCTGCGCGGCATCCACGTCGTCGACTACACCCGCCAGGCGCTGAGCGAGGCCGCGGGGCACGTGGTCGCGATGGCCGGTGCAGAGGACCTTCCGGCCCACGCGGCCGCCGTCCGGGTCCGGTTCGACGCAGCACAGCGGTCATGACCGACATCAACCAGCTGCTGCGCGCCGACCTTCGCGGGCAGCAGCCCTACGGTGCGCCGCAGCTCGACGTGCCGGTCCGGCTCAACACCAACGAGAACCCGCACCCGCCCACGGCGCAGCTGGCCGCCGAGATCGGTGCCGCCGCGGCAAGCGTCGCCCTGGCGCTGAACAGGTACCCCGACCGCGATGCACTGGGCTTGCGCACTGACCTGGCCGGCTACCTGTCGGCCCGGACCGGTGTGGATCTCGCCGCGGCCAACGTCTGGGCCGCCAACGGCAGCAACGAGATCCTGCAGCAGCTGCTGCAGGCCTTCGGTGGGCCGGGCCGCCAGGGGCTCGGCTTCGAGCCGTCGTACTCGATGCACCGGCTGATCTGCCTGGGGACCTCGACCGGGTGGGTGGCCAGGCAGCGGCGCGCTGCGGACGTGCTGACTCCCGACGCGGTCGCCGAGGCGGTCTCGGCCATCGACCCCGACGTGGTGTTCCTGTGCTCGCCCAACAACCCGACCGGGACAGCCCTGGACCTTGCGGTCATCGAGGCCGCGTACGAGGCCGCCCGGGCGTTGGTGGTGGTCGACGAGGCCTACGCGGAGTTCTCCAGCCGCCCGTCCGCGGTCGGGCTGCTGGCCGGGCGACCCCGCCTTGTGGTGACCCGCACCATGTCCAAGGCGTTCGCCCTCGCCGGGGCCAGGGTCGGCTACCTTGCCGGCGACCCGGCCGTGGTCCAGGCCGTCGAGCTGGTCCGCCTCCCGTACCACCTGTCGGCGCTGACCCAGGCGGCCGCCAGGGCCGCCCTGGCCCGGGCCGACGAGCTGCTCGGGTCGGTCGAGACCGTCAAGGCCCAGCGTGACCGCATCGTCGATGTCCTTCGCGCCGCCGGGTTCGCCGTGGTCGACTCCGACGCGAACTTCGTCCTGTTCGGCAGCCTCGCGGACGCGCACACGACGTGGGCGCGACTGCTGGACGCCGGGGTCCTCGTGCGCGACGTGGGGCTGCCCGGATGGCTGCGGGTCAGCGCCGGCACGCAGGAAGAGACAGACACGTTCTTGTCTGCGATGACAGCCCTTGCCGGCACTGAGCTGGAGACGACGAAGGAGACCACCTCATGAGCCGGTCCGCCCGGGTGCACCGCCAGACCAAGGAGTCGACGGTGCTGGTCGAGCTCGACCTGGACGGCACCGGCGTCGTGCAGGTCGACACGGGGGTGCCGTTCTTCGACCACATGATGACCCAGCTCGGCAGGCACGGCGGCTTCGACCTGACCATCTCGACCTCTGGCGACCTGGCCGTCGATGCCCATCACAGCGTTGAGGACACCTGCCTGGCGTTCGGCCAGGCCTTGCGCGAGGCGCTCGGCGACAAGGCGGGGATCAAGCGCTTCGGCGACGCGCTGGTCCCGCTCGACGAGACGCTCGTCCAGGCCGCGGTCGACCTGTCGGGGCGCCCCTACGTCGTGCACGAGGAGCCGGAGATCGTCGAGCTGATCGGCAGCTACGACACCACCTTGACCAGGCACATCTGGGAGTCCATCTCGGCCGCCGCGCAGATCTGCCTGCACGTGCGGGTGCTCTCCGGTCGCAACGCCCACCATGTCGTGGAGGCGCAGTTCAAGGCAGTGGCCCGGGCGATGCGCGAGGCCGTCGCGCTGGACCCGCGGGTAGTCGGGGTGCCGTCCACGAAAGGCACCCTGTGACCGCTGCCGGCCAGCTCGCGCGGCGTCGCCGGTGAGGCGGCCGGACGTGGTCGTCCTGGACTACGGCTCGGGCAACCTGCGGTCGGCCGAGCGGGCCCTGGCCCGCGCCGGGGCGAACGTGGCGGTCAGCGCCGACCCGGCCGCGGCCCTGGCGGCGGACGCGCTGGTGGTCCCCGGGGTCGGCGCATTCGCTGCCTGCATGGCAGGCCTGCGCGCCGTCGACGGCCCTGACCTGATCGAAAGCCGGCTGGCCGCGGGCCGCCCGGTGCTGGGCATCTGCGTGGGGATGCAAGTGCTGTTCGACGTCGGTGTCGAGCACGGCACCACCACGGCCGGATGCGGCGTGTGGGGCGGGGTCGTCGAGCGACTCCAGGCTCCGGTGCTGCCGCACATCGGCTGGAACACCGTGCGTCCGCCGGCCGGCTCTGCCCTGTTCGAGGGTATCGAGGGCGAGCGGTTCTACTTCGTGCACTCCTATGCCGTGCGCGTGTGGGCCCCGACGGACCGCGAGCGGTCCGGGCCGGACGGGGCGAGGGTCACCTGGTCCGAGCACGGTGAGCCATTCGTCGCCGCCGTCGAGGACGGACCGCTGACCGCGACGCAGTTCCACCCCGAGAAGTCCGGTGACGCGGGCGCCAGGCTGCTTGCCAACTGGCTCGGAGCGCTGCGGTGACGGCGTGCGACCGGCCGCGCCGAGACAGTCCGCCCCGCCGACGCGGTGGGCAGCGTTGAGCAGGCAGCGGGCCCGGCTGCGGGCCGAGCGCGAAGAGCTGGCGGCCGCGCAGCGGGCGAAACGGGCCCGCGAGGCTGACCGCCGTTCCGCGCGGGCCAGCCGGCGCCGGGTGCTGGTCGACGCCATGCCCCGGCGCCGAGTACGGGTGGGCCGACCAGGTGGCATCCTGGCCGCCCGGAGCAGGCGGCGAGCGACCTTCGTGATTGTCGCGGCCGGGCTCGTTCAGGCACTGACCTGGTCACTGACTGGCTCGTGGTGGCTGCGCCTGGGGGTGGCGATCTTGACCGTGCTGTTCGTCCCCGTCCTCTTGACCCTGATGTCCGACCGGAGGTCCTGACCCCCTGTGGCACTCGAACTTCTCCCTGCTGTCGACGTGGCCGGTGGACAGGCGGTGCGCCTGGTCCAGGGCGCGGCCGGCACCGAGACCTCTTACGGAGACCCGATGGACGCGGCCCTGGCCTGGGTGTCGGCCGGTGCCCGGTGGATCCACCTGGTCGACCTGGACGCCGCCTTCGGTCGCGGGTCGAACGCTGAGCTGATTGGCCGGGTGGTCTCCGCAGTGGACTGCCAGGTCGAGCTGTCCGGCGGTATCCGCGACGACGCTTCGCTGCGCGCGGCGCTGGCCACCGGCTGCAGCCGGGTCAACATCGGCACGGCAGCGCTGGAGGACCCCCAGTGGTGCGGGGCGGCGATCGCCGAGTTCGGCGAGCGCATCGCGGTGGGACTTGACGTGCGCGGCACCACCCTGGCGGCCAGGGGCTGGACCTCTGACGGCGGCGACGTGTGGGAAGTCCTGGCCCGGCTGGAGAGCCAGGGCTGTCCCCGGTACGTGGTCACCGACGTGACCAGGGACGGGACCTTGACCGGGCCGAACCTGGACCTGTTGCGGCAGGTCTGCCAGCGCACCGGCCGTCCCGTCGTCGCGTCGGGGGGTGTCTCCTCGCTGCAGGACCTGCGGGCCCTGGCCAAGCTCGTCCCGCTGGGTGTGGAGGGGGCGATCGTCGGCAAAGCCCTGTATGCCCAGGCGTTCACCCTGGCCGACGCCCTGGCCACGGTCACCGAGGCGGGCGACGGGTGAGCGCCCACCGCCGCTACTCCAGCGGTGGCCCGTATGAGGCGACAGTGGGCTACTCGCGCCTGGTGGTGGCCGGCCGCCAGGGGTGGACGGCCGGCTGCACCGCGATCGTCGACGGGCAGGTGGTGGGCGAGGGCGACGCCCACGCCCAGGCGGCAGCTGCCTTCGGGGTGGGCGTGCGGGCGCTGGAGCTGGCCGGGTTCGCACTGGCCGACGTGGTCCAGACCCGCATGTACGTGGTGGACCTGCCAGCCCACGCCGATGCCGTCGGCCGGGCCCACGGCGCCCTGTTCGCCGGGGTGCTGCCGGCGGCCACGATGGTGGGGGTGGCGGCGCTGATCGACCCGAGGCTGCTGGTCGAGGTCGAGCTGGTCGCGGTCCGCGACGAGCCGGCCGAGCCGCCCGAGGCCGTGAGCGAGGGCTCATGAGCGTCGCTGTCCGGGTCATCGCGTGCCTGGACGTGGATGCCGGTCGGGTGGTCAAGGGGGTCAACTTCCGGGACCTGCGCGACGCGGGCGACCCCGTCGAGCTGGCCCGGCGCTACGACGGCGAGGGCGCCGACGAGCTGGTCTTCCTCGACATCACCGCCAGCAGCGGCGACCGCTCCACGATGTACGAGGTGGTGGCCAGGACCGCCGAGCAGGTATTCATCCCGCTGACCGTCGGCGGTGGGGTGCGCCAGGTCGCCGATGTGGACCGGCTGCTGCGGGCCGGCGCGGACAAGGTCGGGGTGAACTCCGCGGCCGTGGCCCGACCTGAGCTCGTCGCCGAGATCGCCGACCGGTTCGGTGCACAGGTGCTCGTCCTGAGCGTGGACGCCCGCCGAACCCTGCCCGGCCAGCCCGGCACCGACTCCGGCTTCGAGGTCACCACCCACGGCGGTCGGCGGGGGACCGGGATCGACGCTGTGGCCTGGGCCGCGCGAGGGGCCCGCCTGGGAGCGGGGGAGATCCTGCTCAACTCGATGGACGCCGATGGCACCAAGGACGGCTACGACCTGCCACTGATCCGGGCCGTCCGCGCTGCGGTGACGGTGCCCGTCATCGCCTCGGGGGGCGCCGGGACCCTCGGTGACTTCGTCCCGGCCGTCCGAGCGGGCGCCGACGCCGTGTTGGCCGCCAGCGTCTTCCACTTCGGCACCCTCGGCATCGGCGAGGTGAAGCTCGCCCTGCAGCAGGCCGGGCTGGCCGTGCGCGGGCCGTAGGGGTGCCGCTGAGACAAGGCCGCAGCCTCAGGTAGGCCCTGTCGGGCCGTCGGCGCGGCAGGCGGTGCGGGGTCGGCCGCGCGTGGGTGAACCGGGCGCGCCCGCCAGCCGTTTCCCAGTCACCGGGGGTGCGGCCCAGCGGCATCGGAGGGGCACATGCTGGCGGTGGTGGCGCGCAGCGTGGTGGTCGCCGGGTTGGCCTACGACGCGTACGTGCACTGGCAGCTGGCCCCGGACTTCGACGCCGTCGTGGGCAGCGGCGCGGCGGTGACTGTCAGCCAGGGCCAGCTGTTCCGGGTCGAGGCCGTGCTGGCCCTGGCCGCACTCGTCGCCGTCGTGGCTGTGCGCCGGCGCTGGAGCGCGGCCGCGGCCTTCGCGGTGGCTGCAGGTGGCCTTGCCGCGGTCCTGGTCTACCGGTACCACGACGTGGGCCCGCTGGGTCCGCTCCCGGACATGTACGACCCGATCTGGTACGCCGAGAAGGTGGGCAGCGCCATCGCCGAAGGTGCCGCGGCGGTGGCGGCGGTGGTCGTGCTCCTTGTGGTCAGGTCACCGGCGGCCAGGCCGCTGGCGCTCAGGCCGCGAGCGGGCTCGAGCTGAACGCGGCGACGTCGTCGGGGTCGCCCTGGATCTGTACCCGGGCGTGAGCGGTCCGGCCGTACGCGTAGAGCAGCAGCTCGGTCGCCGGTCCGACGATGGTGACCCGCGGCTGCCCTTCGCGGACAACATGGCGGGTCCCGTCGGGCAGCTCCAGGACCACGCCCATCGGGCTGCGGCGGAAGAACGCCCGCCCACGGCTGCGCAGCACCCGCCACATCCCGCGCTCCAGGTGCTCGTCCGTCGGTCGGGGCTGCCACCCCGGCACGGCCCGCCGCACGTCCTCGAGGTGGACGAAGAACTCGGTGGTGTTGATCAGGTCGTCGACCGGCCCGACCACCAGCGGGGACCGCCGGCGGACCTTGGCAACGAGCTCGGGCCAGGGGGTCGTGGCCACCTTGCCCTGGACTGAGGCGGTGTAGGCGGCCAGCGGCCCGACCACGATCCCCACTGCGGCGTCCGGGCGGCGCTCGCGCACCACCACGTGCGCGGCCAGGTCGCGGGTGCGCCAGCCGCTGCACAGGGTGGGCTGGTCGGGCCCGACCTGCTCGAGCAGGTCAGCAAAGGCGGCGCGTTCGGACTGGGCGAGGGAGGTCACTGTTCCAGGCTAACCCGCCGCTGATCTCAGCGCGCGGCGCCCTGCAGCGTCCCGGTCGTCTTGGTCTTGTCTCCCACCAGGCAGACGTAGCCGCGGTCGCCGGCCTCCCAGTTGACCTGCTGGGGGTACAGGTAGATGACGGACAAGGTGGTGGTGTCGGGAGAGATTCCGACGAAGGCCTGGAAGGCGTTGCGGCACTCGGTCTGGGCGGCGGTCATGACGGCGGCGTTGCCCGGCCAGCTACCGGTCAGGGGTAGGGGCGCGTTCGCGTAGGCCTCACCGTCGTGGGGCTGGGAGCAGGGCACCGCGTCCAGCGACTGGATCGCGGTGGCAGTCGAGGACGGGTAGTTGATGCAGTCGCCGGTGCGCAGCTGGTTGGCCGGCACGCTGCCCCCCGTGGTGATGCTCCCGCTGTCGGAGCGGGCCGCCTGGGCAGGCTGGCTCGACGCGCGGTTCGCGAAGATGATGCCGCCGCCCACCATCGACAGCAGCGAGATGATGATCGCAGCGATGGCCAGGCCGCGGCCGCCCCGCCCGCTCTTCTTGACCCGGCTCAGCGCGACGATTCCCAGGATGAGGCCGAGCAGCGAGCACAAGAACGCGCACACCAGGGCCGCGATCGCCATCCCGTCGGTTCCGGTCGCCGGGGCCGGTGCGTAGCCGGGGGGCGGGGCGCCCGGGTAGCCGTAGGGGTTGGCCGGGTATCCCGGCGGGGCGC
>Ga0209068_10000389_pt1 | contig 24319 bp, 20 predicted proteins | sample ColStrG_CSR_2012_FD_187200 | JGI IMG/M metagenome (GOLD analysis project Ga0209068, IMG submission 187200) | Freshwater sediment microbial communities in response to fracking from Pennsylvania, USA - Cold Stream Run_MetaG_CSR_2012 (SPAdes)... | ecosystem: Environmental > Aquatic > Freshwater >...
GGCAACCTCCGACCTGGCAACCTCCGACCTCGCAGCCTTCGACCTGGCAAGCTCCGACCTCGGCGCGGCCCTGGCGGCCATGACCATGGTGGACCCCGACGACGTCGAAGCCCTGGTGACCGCGCAGGTGGCCGGATCCGCGCTGTTCGCCGCCCGCTTCCGCGAGTGCGCGGCCAGGGCGCTGCTGTTGCCGCGGCGCGACCCGACGCGGCGAACGCCACTGTGGCAGCAACGTCAGCGATCAGCGCAGCTGCTCTCAGTCGCGTCGGACTACGGCTCGTTCCCGGTGGTGCTGGAGACCATGCGCGAAGTGCTGCAGGACGTGTTCGACGTGCCCGCCCTCGTCGAGCTGATGAAGGACATCGTCGAGCGCCGGGTCCGGATGATCGACATCGAGACGAGCGAGCCGTCTCCCTTCGCCCGGTCGCTGCTGTTCGGCTATGTGGCCCAGTTCCTGTACGAGGGTGACTCGCCCTTGGCCGAGCGCCGCGCCGCGGCGCTCGCGCTGGACTCCACCCTGCTCGCCGAGCTGCTCGGCCAGACGGACCTGCGCGAGCTGCTGGACGCAGACGCGGTCGACGGCGTAGAGCGGGACCTGCAGCGGCTTTCCCCGGACCGGCAGGCGCGGACCTTCGAAGCCGTCGCCGACCTCCTGCGGATGCTGGGCCCCCTGACCACGCAGGAGGCGATCGCGCGCGGCGCCAGCGCCCAGTGGCTGCACGATCTGGAGTCTGCGCGGCGCGCGATCCGGGTCCGGATCGCACGAGGCAGCGCCGTGGCGGGCGGCGACGGCGCAGGGTCGGTCGAGCACTGGGCGGCAATCGAGGACGCCGGCCGGCTGCGCGACGCGCTCGGGATCCCGCTGCCGGTGGGCATCCCGGAGGCCTTCCTGGAGCCGGTGGCGGACCCGATCGGCGACCTGGTGGCCCGGTACGCCCGCACTCACGGTCCGTTCCACGCCGGCGACCTCGCCCAGCGGCTGGGCCTGGGGACCGCTGTGGTCCGCGGTGCGCTGGCCAGGCTCGCCGGGGCCGGGCGGGTGGTCGAAGGTGAGTTCCGGCCAGGGGGCGCGGGGACGGAGTGGTGCGAGGCGGAGGTGCTGCGCATGCTGCGGCGCCGGTCCCTGGCCGTGCTCCGCCAGGAGGCCGAGCCGGTCACGCCTGCGGCCCTGGCGCGGTTCCTGCCGCGGTGGCAGGGCATCGGCGCGGGCCTGCGCGGCGTCGACGGGGTGCTTCGGGTCTGTGAGCAGCTGGCCGGGGCGGCCGTGCCGGCGTCGGCCTTGGAGCGGCTGGTGCTGTCCTCACGGGTGTTGGGCTACACCCCCGCGATGCTGGACGAGCTGACGACCTCCGGGGAGGTCGTGTGGGCCGGGCACGGCCAGCTTCCCGGCGACGACGGGTGGGTGTCCGTGCACCTGGCCGACAGCGCCTCGCTGACCCTGCCCCGCGACGAGACCTTCGCGCCGACGAGGCTGCAGGAGCGGATCCTGGGCGCCCTGGCCGGCGGCAACGCCCTGTTCTTCCGCGGGCTGTCCGAACGCGTCAGGTCCGCCGATGCCGCCGACGGCGCCGCCGCGGCAGGCGAGGTGGTCGACGAGGCCGCGCTGAGCCTGGCCCTGTGGGACCTGGTGTGGGCGGGGCGGGTCACCAACGACACCGTGGGACCGCTGCGTGCGCTGCTGGCCGGCGCAGGCGGTGGCGCGCACCGCGCCCGGCGTCCCACTCCCCGGTCCCGCTACGGACGCCCGGGGCGGGCGGTGTTACCGGCCCGGACCGCGCCACCGACCCTGTCCGGTCGATGGGCGCTGCTGCCTGAGCCTGAGCCCGATACCACCCGGCGGGCCGCGGCCCTGGCAGAGACCCTGCTGGACCGCTACGGGGTCGTGACCAGGGGTGCGGTGGTCGCCGAGCGGATCCCCGGGGGGTTCGCGGCCGCCTACCGGGTGCTGTCGGCGTTCGAGGAGACCGGGCGCTGCCGGCGCGGCTATGCCGTCGAAGGCCTTGGCGCGGCACAGTTCGCACTGCCGGGCGCGGTGGACCGGCTGCGGGCGGAGGCCGGCCCGCGCCGCGAGGCCACCGCGGCGCTGGTCCTGGCCGCGACCGATCCGGCGAACGCCTACGGCGCCTCGCTGGGCTGGCCGGTCCGAGCCGGCAGCGACGGGCACCGACCCGGGCGCAAGGCCGGCGCACTGGTGGTCCTGGTGGACGGGGAGCTGGCCGTTTACGTGGAACGGGGCGGGCGGACCCTGCTGTCGTTCACCGACGACCCCGGCGTCGTGCAGCCCGCGGTGGACGCCCTGGCCCTGGCGGTGCGGGCCGGCCAGCTGGGCAAGCTCGCCGTCGAGCGTGCCGACGGCGCCTCGGTGCTGAGTTCCCCCTTGGCCATGGCCTTGGAGTCGGCCGGGTTCCACGCCACGCCGCGGGGCCTTCGACTGCGCGCCTGACTGTCCACCAGCGACGTCGCCCGTGCGGCGCAGCCATGCACGGCAGCGGGCTACCGGGGTGGCGGTCGCGGAGCTGACCGCCACCCCCGCCAAGCTGGCCGTCGCCCACGTCGGACCCGAACGGCTCGCCAGCGATGTCGTCCTGCTGGGCGGTCGGCGAGCAGGGGGCGGCCCTGCTCGACCGGCTCAGGTACTGGTGCTCGTGGCACCGGGGCTGACGGGATCGCGCGCCCGGCCGGGCGCCCCGACGGCGATGACGTCGGCTAGGTCCGGCGCCTCGCCGCGGCGGGCGGGCGTCGACCAGGTCGAGGCCCGGGTCGCCTCGGCCAGGAACAGCGACGTCGCCCGCCGCTCGGCTGCGCCACCCGGGGTCAGTAGCGCCGCGCCCAGCCAGGCCAGGGTGACGTCGACGACCGGGTGGGCAGGGTCGACGTCAAGCACCTCGGCGGCGCGCTGCCGCGCGTGCAGCCAGTTGGGGCTGGGCGATGGCCCCAGCAGCGCGACGAGTGCGCCCGGATCGCCGGCAGCCACCGCCCTCGCAGCGGATGACGTCGCCACATACGCTGCGGCGGCTTCGAGGCCGTCCGCGAGGCCGCCGGTGGCGGCGGCGTCGCGCGCGGCGTCGGCGACCCGGTCGACCTCCCGCCACACCACGGCGGCCAGCACGTCGGCCTTGGTCCGGAAGTGGTTGTACAAGGTCGCCTTGGCGACTCCGCTGCGCTCGCAGATGCCGGACATGGTCAGCCGACGCGGCCCGTCGCGCTCGATCGAGGTCAGCGCGGCGTCAAGCAGGCCTTCACGGGTGCGACCCATCGCGTTGCCGGCCCGCACGTGCAGGCCGGAGACCGCAGGTCCCGGGCCGGCGGGTCCGCCGGGACCGCCGGGACCGCCGGACAACTGTGCCTCAGGCCGCAGAGGCGACGACGTCGGGCAGCGGCGTGGGCACGACCGAGGTGATCGAGGCGGAGGACTCGGCGAGCTCGGCCAGGGCAAGCTCGTCGCTGACCCCCCGGAGGACCACGGACATCGGGACGTCCAGCGCGGTGCAGATCGACGACAGCAGCTCGCTGCTGGCTTCCTTCTGGCCGCGCTCGACCTCGGACAGGTACCCCAGGGAGACCCGGGCGGCGGCAGAGACCTCGCGCAGGGTTCGACTCTGGTGCAACCGTTGCCGGCGTAGCTCATCGCCCAGGAGGCGGCGCAACAGGACCATCAGTCATCCCTCCTCGTCTTCCGCCCTGCCACCGTACCCTCCAGGGCCGGCGGCGGCGTGCAGCGGCCGGGCACGATCACCCGCTTGCCAGGTGTAACAAAGTAATCATACGCCCTGTTCCGCTGCGAGCAGGGTCCGGCGCAGCAGGTCGAGCGCGTTGACGACCACGAGCCGGCGGACCAGGTCGCGCCGGCCCGGCAGCTGCAGGGCCAGGACCTGCTCCTGGTCCCGGCGTGGGCCCACCACCGCCACGAACGCCGACCCGGGCGGCGCCGCCGCCACAGGGTCTGGGCCCGCGACCCCGGTGGTGGCCACGGCGTAGGTGGCTCGCAGGCGCTGGCGGGCCCCGCGGGCCATCGCCAGCGCCACCTCGGCCTGGACCGGTCCTGCGGCGGCGAGCAGCCCGGAGTCGACGCCGAGCAGGCTGTCCTTGAGCTCGGTGGCGTAGGCAACCACCGCGCCCCGGAAAGCCGCTGAAGACCCGGCGATGTCGACCAGTGCCGACGCCAGGGCGCCGCCGGTCAGGGACTCGGCCACGGCCACGGTGGCACCGCGCTCGGCGAGCAACCGCAGCACCGTGGCCGGCAGCGTCTCCTCGTCGCGCCCTGAGACCTGCGTCCCGAGCAGCGCCTCGGCCTGGCTGCGCACGGCGTCCAGCACCGCAACGTCAGTGCCGGTGAAGCGCACCCGCACCTCCCCGGGCGAGGCCAGGTACGACATCTGGACGCCGGCCCCGAGCCCGGCCTCCAGGCTCGACAGCTGCTGGGCGACCGCCGACTCCCCGGTGACTGCGACGCGAAGCTGCCTGGTGACCAGGGCGCGGGGCGAGCCGGCCAGCTGCGCCAGCTCGGGCGCGACGCTCGCCTCCACCATCGCCTGCAGCTCTGCCGGCACGCCGGGCAGCGCATAGACGGGGCGACCGGCGATCACCATCGCCAGCCCTGGCGCCGTCCCCAGCGGGTTGGCGATCGGCCGGGCGCCGTCCGGCACGTCCGCCTGGGACCACACGTTCGGCGGCGCGGGCCGTCCGCGGCCCTCGTACCAGGTGGCGATGGTGGCCTCCAGGTCCCGGTCGCGGTGCAGACCCACGCCGGCCGCCGCAGCCAACCCCTGCCTGGTGCGGTCGTCGGTGGTCGGCCCCAGCCCGCCGGTCACCACCACGGCCTGCGCCGTGGCCGCCGCCTGCTTCAAGGCCGCGACGATGTCGGCCACACCGTCGCCGACCTCGAACCCTCGCACGACCCGAACCCCGCTGGCGGCAAGGGTCCGGCCGAGCCAGCCCAGGTTCGCGTTGATGACGTCGCCGAGCAGCAGCTCATCGCCTACGGCCACCACGGCCACCCCGAACCCGGAGGCCATGTGCACCTCAGCTGCCGGCCGCGCCGGGGCGACGGGCCTGCCCCGAAGCCCGGGCGGCGCGCTCTGCGACGGCGCGCGGGCTGGTGCGCCGAAGAGTCAGTGCCCGGTTGACGTAGTCCGCCCCGGTCACCAGGGTGACCGCCACGGTGACAAGCATGATCACCGCGAGCGCGGGCCGCCAGCTCGCCGGCAGGGGCATCACGTAGAGCCCGATCGCCACCGCCTGCAGCAAGGTCTTCAGCTTGCCGCCTCGGCTGGCCGGGATGACCCCGTGCCGGATCACCCAGAACCGCAGCAACGTCACGGTGATCTCTCTGGTCAAGATGATGCCGGTCACCCACCAGGACAGGTCGCCCAGGACCGACAGGCCGATCAGCGCGGTGCCCATCAGCGCCTTGTCGGCGATCGGGTCGGCCACCTTGCCGAACGTGGTCACCAGTCCGCGCCGCCGGGCCAGGTCACCGTCGAGCAGGTCGGTCGCCGAGGCCACGGCGAAGACCCCCCACGCGGCCCAGCGCCAGCCGGTCAGGTGCCCGCCGCCGTGGAACAGCACCACGGCGAACACCGGCACCAGTGCGAGCCGGAGCATGGTGAGCTCGTTGGCGATGTTCCACACGCCGACCTGCTGGACGGGGTCGGCGATCCGGTCGGGCGGGGCGGGTTTCACCGGTACTGGCCCGGCACCGGCTCGGCCACCAGGTCGACCCCGGACGCCGAGACGACGACGGCGGTGACGAGCTGTCCCACGCGCCAGCGGCCGGGACCGTCCACGGTGGTAGTGCCGTCCACTTCGGGACCCTGGTGCTCGGCGCGACCTTCGGCGGGCTGTCCGGGCTCGACGGTCTCCACGAGCACCTCCACGACCTCGCCGATCCGTTCTTCCGCACGCTGGGCGGTCAGCTCCTCGACCAGCCGGCTGACCCGCTCCACGCGCGCCCTGATCTGCGCCGGCTCGATCTTGTCGCCGTGGGTGGCCGCCTCGGTGCCCTCCTCGTCGGAGTACCCGAACACCCCGACCGCGTCGAGCCTGGCAAGAGTCAGAAAGCGTTCGAGCTCGGCGAGGTCGTCCTCAGTCTCGCCGGGGAAGCCGACGATGACGTTGGAGCGCGCTCCGGCGGCGGGCGCAAGGAATCGGGCCCCGGCGAGCAGCTCAAGGAAGGACTCGGTCCCTCCGAAGCGCCGCATGCGCCGCAGGACGCCGGCGCTGGCGTGCTGGAACGACAGGTCGAAGTACGCCGCCACACCCGTCGTGGATGCGATGACCTCTACCAGCGAGGGCCTGGTCTCGGCCGGCTGGAGATAGGAGACCCTGACCCGCTGGACTCCCTCGACCGCGGCGAGCTCGGGCAGCAAGGTCTCCAGGAGCCGGCCGTCGCCGAGGTCCTTGCCGTAGGAGGAGGAGTTCTCGCTGACCAGGACCAGCTCGCGGACGCCCTGGGCGGCCAGCCAGCGGGCCTCGTGCAGGATCTCCGCGGGGCGGCGGGAGATGAAGGCGCCCCGGTAGGAGGGGATCGCGCAAAACGTGCACCGGCGGTCGCAGCCCGATGCCAGCTTCAGTGGTGCCATCGGCCCCTGGTCGAGGCGGCGCCGCAGGACGCGCGGTCCCGACGCCGGGGCGACGCCGGGGGGAAGCGGCGCCATGCTCCCCCGGGGTTGCGCCGGGAGGTCTCCGTGACCCGGTGGCAGCGCGCCCGGCGCGGCGCCGGGGCGTTCGACCGGCGAGACGGGCAGCAGACGCCGGCGGTCGGACGGCACGTGAGGGGCCGGGGGCGAGCCGGCGAGCACCGAGCGCAGCCGGTCCCCGATCGCCGGGTAGTCGTCGAAGCCGAGCACCGCGTCGGCCTCGGGCAGCGAGCTGGCGAGCTCGACGCCGTAGCGCTCGGCCAGGCACCCGACCGCCACGACGGCCTGCGGTCGCCCGCTGCGGCGCAGGTCCGCCGCGGCCAGCAAGGTGTCGATCGAGTCCTTCTTCGCCGACTCGATGAAGCCGCAGGTGTTCACCAGCACCGCGTCGGCGTCGGCGGGCTCGGCCACCACCGTCCAGCCGTCGGCCTCCAGGCGCGCGGCGAGCTCCTCGGAGTCGACGTCGTTGCGCGCGCAGCCCAGGGTGACCAGCGCGACTGCCCGACCGGGCTCGGCGGGCAGGACGGAGGCGGTCACAGGCCCAGCCTAGGGGTGTGCCGGGCGTCAGCCCGACGCGTTGGGGTTGCCGGGGCCGAAGCTGAGCCGGACGACCTGGCCCGGGCCGCCGGGGGCCCCGATGTCGTACCCGTTGACGATCACCCGCACCACGCCGGCGTTGCCGACGACGATCTTCACCAGCTTGGGATCGGTGAGCAGGCGGACCGCCCCCGCCGACAGGACCCCCTCGTAGAGCTTGACCCCGGACCCGGTGGCCGAGACCCAGGTGCGCCCGGAGACCACTTCCAGGCGCACGGTGACGCCCTGCGCGGACGGGGGCACCTGCGCGACCAGCGTCGAGCCCGGGTTGATACTGGCGAGCGGGGTCGCCGCGGTCGCCGTCGGGCTGGTCCCGGGCACCCGCGAGGACGACGACGTGGACTGCGTCGCGGCGGGAGCGGCGGGGCTCGGGCGGTGGGCGACCTGGTACACCCCGATGACGACTATGACCACCAGCGCCACGGCCATCGCCGCGGTCCAGTTGGGCCCGCGGGGCTCGGCGGTGGCTGAGGTCTCGGCCTCGAAGACCTCGCTGGCCGACGGGGCATGGGGCGCGTGCAGGCGGTCGAACTCGGCCACCAGGGGAACTGGGTCGGCGCCGATCACGCCCGCGATCACGCGCAGGTGCCCGCGGGCGTAGACCTCGCCGCCGCACAAGCTGAAGTCGTCCGCCTCGATACGCTCGATCACTGTCCGGCGCACGCGCGTGCGGTCCGAGACGTCCTGAAGCGTGAGCCCGGCCTTGACCCGCGCCGCGGCGACGTCGGAGCCGACGGACACGGGGAGACCTCCTCGGCTGGGCGGCTGCTGGCGGCTGGTGCGTGGTCGGCTGGCCGGCTGGATCGAGGCCGTCGCGGGAGCAGCCTGCGCCCCACACCGCAGTGGACGTACCCATCGTACGCCGCGATCACACCTACCGGCGCCGACGGTTTGTCCGTCTTTGTCGCTACGGCGACGCTGGCGACGGTGGCGGGCTGGCGGGCTGGCGCTCCTACTGTCCCCGCAGCATGATCAGCACACCGTCGAGCTCATCGGGCTGGACGAGCACGTCGCGCGCCTTGGATCCCTCGGAGGGTCCCACGATGTCGCGGCTTTCCATCAGGTCCATCAGCCGTCCGGCCTTGGCGAAGCCGACCCGCAGCTTGCGCTGCAGCATCGACGTGGAGCCGAACTGGGTGGTGACGACCAGCTCCGCGGCCTGGCACAGCAGGTCGAGGTCGTCGCCGATGTCCTCGTCGACGTCCTTCTTGGCCGCGACAGCGACGGTGACGTCCTCGCGGTAGGAGGGCTGCAGCTGGGTCTTGCAGTGTGCGACGAGGGCGTGGATCTCCGGCTCGGTCACCCAGGCGCCCTGGATCCGCATCGGCTTGCTGGCGCCCATGGGCAGGAAGAGTCCGTCGCCCTGGCCCACCAGCTTCTCCGCACCGGGCTGGTCGAGGATGACCCGGCTGTCGGACAGCGAGCTGGTGGCGAAGGCCAGCCGGGACGGCACGTTGGCCTTGATGAGCCCGGTGACGACGTCCACGCTGGGGCGCTGGGTGGCGAGCACCAGGTGGATGCCCGCGGCCCGGGCGAGCTGGGTGATGCGCACGATCGAGTCCTCGACGTCGCGCGGCGCGACCATCATCAGGTCGGCGAGCTCGTCGACGATCACGAGCAGGTACGGGTAGGGCGCGATGACCCGCTGGCTTCCCGGCAGGGCGGTGAGCTTTCCGGTGCGCACGGCCTTGTTGAAGTCGTCCACGTGCTTGAAGCCGAAGGCGGCGAGGTCGTCGTAGCGCTGGTCCATCTCGCGGACCACCCAGCCCAGCGCCTCGGCGGCCTTCTTCGGGTTGGTGATGATCGGGGTGATCAGGTGCGGGATCCCCTCGTACGCCGACAGCTCCACGCGCTTGGGGTCGACCAGGACCATGCGCACCTCGTCCGGCGTGGAGCGCAGCAGGATCGAGCTGATCATCGAGTTCACGAACGAGGACTTGCCCGAGCCTGTCGCGCCGGCGACCAGCAGGTGGGGCATCTTGGCCAGGTTGGCGACCACGAAGCCGCCCTCGACGTCCTTGCCCAGCCCCACGATCATCGGATGGTGGTCGGAGTGGGCGACCGCCGACCGGATCACGTCGCCGAGGCTGACGATCTCCTTGTCAGTGTTCGGGATCTCGATCCCGATGGCCGACTTGCCCGGGATGGGCGACAGGATGCGCACGTCCGCGCTGGCCACCGCGTAGGCGATGTTCTTGCTCAGCGCGGTCACCCGCTCGACCTTGACGGCCGGGCCCAGCTCGACCTCGTACCGGGTAACGGTCGGCCCGCGGGTGAACCCGGTGACCGCGGCGTCGATCTCGAACTCGTCCAGCACCTGGCTCAACCGCTCCACCACTGCGTCGTTGGCCTTGGTCCGCGACTTGTGCAGGGCCCCCGGTTTGAGCAGGTCGGCCGCTGGCAGGTGGTAGGTGATGTCGCCGGACAGTGCGAGCTGCTCCATCCGCGGCGGCATCGGGGCGCTGGGCGCCGGGTGTCCGGTGCCGTCGGCGCCGGCGCCGGCGTGCCCGGCCGTGGAACCGGTGTCGGAACCCGCGTGGGAGACCGCCTGCCCGGTCAGGACGACCGTGTCCGACGTGTGGGCCGACCGCGTCGTCACCTCCACGATCGGGGTGTCGAACGGCGGGCTGGCCTGGACGCTGTCGTCGTCGGCCGGCTCGCTGACCGAGATCCGCCGGCGCGGCCGTGAGCGGTTCAGCGCCTCGTTGGGCCCCAGCGGGTCACCGGTCAGGTCGATCAGGTCTGCCGGGTCGGTCGCGACCGCCTCCAGCGGGCGGCGCAGCAGGCGGGCCTCCAGCTCCCGCAGCCGCTGCGGCACCTGGTGGACCGGGGTGCTGGTGAGCACGAGCAGTCCGAAACCGGTGAGCAGGACGAGCAGCGGCAGGGCCACGTACCCGGTCACTCCGGCCACCAGCGGCGCCGCGGCGAGCCAGCCCAGCCAGCCGCCCGCCTGGCGCATCGCCTCGGGAGCGGCCGGCTGCGGGGTGCCGTGCAGCACGTGGATGACGCCCAGGACGCCGAGGACAACGCAAGCCCAGCCGATGACCAGCCGTCCGCCGGGGGCGTTGTGGTCGGGGTGGCGCAGCACCCGCCAGGCCCAGGCGGCGAGCAGGAAAGGCACCAGCCACGCCAGGGCCCCCACCGCGCCGACGGTCAGCTCGCGAGCAAGCGAGCCCACCGGCCCGCCCAGCCGCCACCAGGTCGCCGCCGCGACCAGGACCGCCGACCCCAGCAGGAGCAGACCGAAGCCGTCGCGCCGCTGGGCCGGGTCGATCTGGCCGGCGCCGTCCCGGGCACCGCGCCCGACCCGCCGGGTCGCCCCGCCGAGCAGGTGCGCCACCGCCAGCCACAGCCCGCGGATCAGGCGGCCGAGGGCCGCCGCGGCGCGGCGCAGCAGCCCGGGCCCGCTTCGGGCCGGGCGTCGACCCCGGGACCTGGGCGCCGGGGAGCCGCGACGGTGGGATGACGCTGGAGCACGCCGGGTGCCGGTCCGGGTGACGTTGGCGCTGCCACCGGAGCTCTTGCCCGTTCGTGCCGTTCGCCCTGGGGAAGCCGCCTGGCGACTCGTGCCCGCGGAGGTGCGTGCACGAGTGGGGCCGGCGGAGGTGCGGCTGGCCATGGGCGCAGGTTACCCAACTACCTCAGGTTTCCCACGCGTCACACGCCCGAGGGCCTGGTGATTTCCGGCCGGGGCCGCCTGCGAGTGCGCGCTCAGACCTCCAGGACCACCGGGATGATCATCGGGCGCCGGCGGTGGGTGTCGCTGACCCACTTGCCCACGATCCGGCGCACCACCCGCTGCAGCTCGTAGACGTCAGTCGTCCCCTCGCGTAGCGCGTCCTCCAGCGCGGCGGCGATCCGCGGCTTGAGGGAGTCGAAGATCGTGTCGTCCTCGGCGAACCCGCGGGCGTGGACGTCCGGGCCGCCCACGACCTTGCCGTCGGTACGGTCCACCACGGCAACCACCGAGATGAAGCCCTCAGAGCCGAGGATCCGGCGGTCCTTCAGGGAGGACTCGGTGATGTCCCCCACCGACGTGCCGTCGACGTACACGAACCCGCACGGGACCGCCCCGACGATGCGCGCGACACCGTCGAGAAGGTCGACCACGGTGCCGTCGTCGGCCAGGAGCACCCGTTCGGCCGGCACCCCGGTGGCGATGGCCAGGTCACCGTTGGCCCGCAGGTGCCGCCACTCCCCGTGCACCGGCATCACGTTGCGCGGCTGCACGATGTTGTAGCAGTAGGTGAGCTCCCCGGCGGCGGCGTGGCCGGAGACATGGACCAGCGCGTTGCCTTTGTGCACCACGTCGGCGCCCAGCCGGGCGATCCCGTTGATCACCCGGAACACGGCGTTCTCGTTCCCCGGGATCAGCGAGGACGCCAGCAGGACGGTGTCACCCTCGCCGATCTTGATCGGGTGGTCGTTGTTGGCCATCCGCGACAGCGCGGCCATCGGCTCGCCCTGCGACCCGGTGCAGACCAGGACCACCTTCTCGTCCGGCAGCGACTCGAGCTGCTCGACGGTGACCATCAGCCCCGGCGGGATGGTCAGGTAACCAAGGTCCCTTGCCACGCCCATGTTGCGGACCATCGACCGGCCGATGAAGGCGACCTTGCGGTGGTGCTTGTCGGCCATGTTCAGGATCTGCTGGACCCGGTGGACGTGCGAGGCGAAACAGGCCGAGATGACCCGCCTGTGGGCGCGGGCGAAGACCGCGTCGATCACCGGCTCGATGTCGCGCTCGGTCCGGACGAACCCTGGCACCTCGGCGTTCGTGGAGTCGACCAGGAACAGGTCGACCCCTTCGGACCCCAGGCGGGCGAAGGCCCGCAGGTCGGTGATGCGCCCGTCCAGCGGCAGCTGGTCCATCTTGAAGTCCCCGGTGTGCAGGACCAGCTGGCCGGCCGGGGTCCGGATGGCCACGGCGAGGGCGTCGGGGATGGAGTGGTTCACGGCGACGAACTCGGTGTTGAAGGGTCCGATCTGCTCGACCTGGCCCTCTTTGACTTCCAGGGTGTAGGGCTTGATCCGGTGCTCGCGCAGCTTGGCCTCGACCAGGGCCAAAGTCAGCCGGGAGCCGATCAGCGGGATGTCGGCCTTCTCCCTGAGCAGGTAGGGAACCGCGCCGATGTGGTCCTCGTGCGCGTGCGTGAGCACGATCGCCTCGATGTCGTCCAGCCGCGGGCGGATGTAGTCGAAGTCCGGCAGGATCAGGTCCACCCCGGGCTGGCTGTCCTCGGGGAACAGCACCCCGCAGTCGACCACGAGCAGCCGTCCGCCCCACTCGAACACCGTCATGTTGCGGCCGACCTCGCCGAGCCCGCCGAGGGCGACGATGCGCAGGGCGCCCTCGGCCATGGTCGGTGGCGCGGCCAGCTGTGCGGTCGGCCCCGTCACCGGGCGAAGCCCGCCACGCCGGCGGCGCCCAGGTCGCGGGACAGCTCGGCCACCTGCTCGGGCGTGGCATCGAGCAACGGAAGCCGGACGGGACCGGCCGGAAGGCCCAGGGTGTTGAGCGCGGCCTTGGTCAGGATGACTCCTTGGGTGCGGAACAGGCCGATGAAGACCGGTAACAGCTCGTGGTGCAGGTCGCGGGCGCGCACAACGTCTCCTCGGCGAAACGCCGAGACCATCTCCGCCAGCCGCGTGGTCGCCACGTGCGAGGCGACACTGACGATCCCGACGGCCCCGACGGCCAGCAGCGGCAGGTTCAGCACGTCATCGCCGCTGTAGTAGGCGATGTCGCTGCGCGCGAGAACCGCGGAGGCAGCGGCAAGGTCGCCCTTCGCGTCCTTGTTCGCCACGATCCTGGGGTGCTCGGCGAGGCGCAGCATCGTCTCGGGCTCGATGCCGACCCCGGTCCGGTGCGGGATGTCGTAGAGCATGACGGGCAGCTCGGTGGCGTCGGCGATCGCGGTGAAGTGGGCGATCAGGCCGGTCTGCGGCGGCTTGTTGTAGTAGGGGGTGACGATCAGGAGGCCGTGAGCTCCGGCCTTCTCCGCGGCATAGGCGAGCTCGATGCTGTGCGCGGTGTTGTTGCTGCCGGCCCCGGCCAGCACGAAGGCCCGGTCTGCCACGGCTTCCAGGACAGCCCGCAGCAGCGCTTCCTTCTCGGCGTCGGAGGTGGTCGGGGACTCCCCCGTCGTCCCGTTCAGCACCAGCCCGTCGTTGCCCTCGTCCACCAGGTGGCTGGCCAGGCGCTGCGCGCCGTCCAGGTCCAGGCCGCCGTCGGGCCGGAACGGGGTCACCATCGCCGTCAGGACGCGCCCGAACGGCGCGTCGCCGGCCCGGACCGGCAGGGTGACTGACATGGGAGGAGGTTACTCGGGTCTCAGGGTGACACGCGGCCGCCGGCCTCGAAGGCGGCATAGGTGATCGGCATGAGTGCGGCCCAGTGGACTTCCATCTGCTCGGCCACCATCTCGATCTCGCGCTGGGGGTAGGACGGGAAGGCCGACCCCTCGCGCTTGGTGCGAAGCGACAGGAAGTTCATCAGCGACCGGGCGTTGAGCGTGACGTACATGGAGGAGTAGGTGGCCACCGGCAGGACCCCGCGGGCCACCTCGCGAGCGACCCCGGCGTCCAGCATCGCCAGGTATGCCTCATAGGCCTGACGGCAGGACTGCTGGGTCTCGCGGACCACCACGTCGTACTGCTCGGGGGTGCCCGCCACGAAGTCGTAGGCGCCGGGCTTGCCTTCTTGCACCAGGTGGCGCTCGGGCCCGGGCACGTAGAACACCGGGTTGAGCTGGCGGTAGCGGCCAGACTCCTCGTTGTAGGACGCGATCCGGTGCCGCATGAACTCGCGGAAGACGAAGATCGGCGCCTCGACGAAGAAGGTCATCGAGTTGTGCTCGAACGGGCTGCCGTGCCGGGCGCGCATCAGGTAGCCGATGAGCCCCTTGGAGTGGCCCGCGTCCTCGTCGACGGCCTGGAGGGACTGCTCGCCGGCGGTGGACACCCGCGCTGCGAAGACCACGTCCGAGTCGTGCGCGCTGGCCTTGACCAGCTCTACGGTCATGTCGGCGCGGAACTGGATCTGGGTGAGCGGCTGCTCCTCGCCCGCTGGCGCCATGGACTCGGTCGGGCCGGTGGAGCCGGTCGAGCCGGTGGTCTGGACCAGGGCGGTGGTCTGGTCCCTCACGGCCTGGTCTGACACGTCGTTCTCCTCACGTCCAGGGTCAGCGTCAGGGTAGTGGGCGGCGGGGACAGCCGGGACGCGACCTCGCCCACCGCGGGCCGCGGCGAGACCCGTGCGGGTCATCTAGGGTCGAGGCCATGGCCGACGTCAGCGTGCGACCCGCGCGCGACGGCGACGCGGCAGCCCTGGCCGCGATGCAGGTGGCCACCTGGACAAGCACGTACGCGCGGGTGCTGCCGAAGGCCACGCTCGACCGCCTCGACGCGCAGCGGCCGGACTTCGCAGAGGTTTGGGCGCAGGCGACCCTGCACCCACCGACGCACCGGCACCGCGTGCTGGTCGCCTGCCAGGACGGCGCCGTCGTGGCTGCGGCGAGCCTGGGTCCGGCCGAGGACGGTGACCAGGACCCTGGCAGCGCCGGGGAGATGTTCAGCCTGCTGGTCGACCCGGCGCACCAGCGCCAGGGGCACGGCTCGCGGCTGCTGGCCGCGTCGGTCGATTTCCTGCGTGGCGTCGGTCTGGCTACGGCGGTGTGCTGGCTCGACGGTGCCGACGAGGGCGCCCTGGCCCTGTTCACCGCCGCGGGCTGGGCCAGCGACGGTTCGACCCGGACCCTGGATCTCGACGGTGACGGCACAGTGGTCGTCGGGCAGGTCCGTGTGCACACCGACCTCACGGAAGAGGCATCGCCATGACGTTTCGCGGCTTCCCCGACCAGGCACTGGTCTTCTACGAAGGCCTGACCGCCGACAACTCCAAGGCCTACTGGACCGCGCACAAGGCGACCTACGAGTCCGCGGTCCGCGAGCCGATGGCCGAGATGCTCGCCCGGCTCGAGCCGGAGTTCGGTCCCGGCCACATGTTCCGGCCCCACCGCGACGTCCGCTTCAGCCACGACAAGTCCCCGTACAAGGACCATCAGGGAGCTTTCGTGGAGATCGGGGACGCGGTCGGACTGTATGTCCAGCTCTCGGCCGACGGGCTGCTCGTCGCCGGCGGCTGGTACGCCGCCCAGGGGGCCCAGATCCAGCGCTTCCGCGACGTCGTGGACGGCCCCGCCGGCGCCGAGCTCGAGGCGATCCTGGCTCGGACGGTCGCGGCGGGTCTGGAGGTCGGTGGGGAGCGCCTGGCGACCCGCCCAAGGGGCACCCCGGCGGACCATCCCCGGCTGGACCTGCTGCGGCACCGATCGTTGACGGCGTCGCGGACCTTCACCCCGGCCGCCTGGCTGCACACCGCGAAGGCAGCCGGCAAGGTGGCCGACACCTGGCGCGCCGCCACGCCCCTGGTGGAGTGGCTGGCGGACGCGGCCGGCCCAGGCGATGGCCCGGGAACCGGTCGCCGGTGACCGACCTGGCCGGCTGGGGCCAGACCCGCCGCTCGGTGCTGGCCAGGTCAGCCGGAGTCGGTGTCGCCGTGGGCACGTACGGGATCTCATTCGGAGCACTGGCCACGACGTCGGGGCTCTCGGTGGTCCAGGCCTGCGCGCTGTCGGTGCTGGCGTTCACCGGGGCTTCGCAGTTCGCCTTCGTGGGGGTCGTGGGTGGCGGCGGATCCGCGCTGGCCGGGACGTTGACCGCGCTGTTGCTGGGGTCACGCAACGCCCTGTACGGACTGCGCCTGGGACCGATGCTGCGCGTCGGCGGCCTGCGACGTGTCGTGGCGGCCCACCTGGTGATCGACGAGTCGACGGCGATGGCCATCGCCCAGGACGACGAGCAGGCATCGGCGCTGGCCTTCTGGTCGACCGGGCTGGCGGTCTTCACGCTGTGGAACCTGGCCACCGTGCTCGGGGCCGTGGGCGCAACGGCGTTCGGGGACCCCAAGAGGCTGGGGCTGGACGCGGCCGTGGGGGCCGCGTTCCTGGGGCTGCTGTGGCCGAAGCTGCGCGGGCGCCCGGCGTGGGTGACCGCAGGCTTGGCAGCAGCCGTCGCGCTGGCACTGTCCCCGGTGCTGACCCCCGGCGTCCCTGTGCTGGTCGCCGGAACCATCACCGTCGCGGTGATGATGGCAGCCGACCGCGAAAACCCGGGACCGACGTGATCTGGGCCGGGGTCCTTGGCACCGCTGTCGGCTGCTACCTGCTGAAGCTGGCGGGCCTGTCGGTGCCCCAGCGGCTGCTCGCCGCGCCGCGGATCCGCAGCATGTCGGCGCTGCTGCCGATCGCCCTGCTGGCCGCTCTTACCGCCGTCCAGGTGTTCGGCCACGGCCGGGGGGTGGCGCTGGACGCACGGGCCGCCGGGCTGGCCTTCGCCGTCGTGGCCCTGATCCTGCGAGCACCGTTCCTGGTCGTGGTCGTCGGAGCGGCCGCAGTGGCCGCGCTGCTGCGGGCGCTGACCTGATCGAGCCGGACACCAGCCAAGGCGTGGTCGGGACGCGTCGGCGCCCCAGCCCCACGACGGCTGAGCTCGACCCCGGGGCGGCCGGCGGGTGTCACGTCAGGCACGAGCCCGTGACCGTGGTGTCAGTGGAGCTGGGGGGAGTCAACGGGACTCAATGCGTGTACCTGTGCCATACCGGCCTGACCATTGCAGCCGCGACAGGTGCCATGCTGGCCGACCTGATGGCCTGCGCTGGGCACTCCACGTCAGCGGCGGCGACCGTGACAAGCCATCGCCAAGGCGCTGAGCGGCTTCGCGGCAGCCAAGGTGACCCCGCTGAAGGGGCAGCGAGCTGAAGTCTTAGCCGCACAGATCAGGCACGTCTGCGCGCCTGCCTATCATCCCGATTGGGTGCCTCGGCCCGACGTACTCTGTGGAGGATCAGGAACATTGCGCCAGGGGGGTCTGAGGTGCCGACGAGGCTGAGCCGGCTGTGGCAGGTTCCGCCCGGGTGGCCGGAACCACCGGCTGGGTGGTCGCCTCCGCCGGGTTGGGAGCCCCTCCCCGAATGGCCGGAGCCCCCCGCGCGCTGGAAGTGGTGGAAGCGGACTCGCGCGGCACGCGTCCGCTTGGCCGCGCTGGCCGGTGCGGGTGCTGTGGTCGTTGTCGCGGCAGTCAGCGCGACTGCCTTTGCCACAGCGGCGGTGGCTCACGGGCTGCTGCAAAGCGCCAACGGCAAGACAATCACCGTCGTCAATGACACGGACCAGCACTGGCAGGCCGTTGCCTGCACCAGCGAGTACTTTCCCGACGGAATCGGCTTGGCCCCGCGCAGTACATGGGTTCCGGATGGGTGGCCGATCCAAGACGACGACGGTGCGGGCTGCTACTTCGCCAAGGTCGACCCTGCTGGGCATCTGGGGGCAGGAGTCTGTCTCTACGTGCCGCAGTTCGGTACCGACGTCTTCCGGCTGAGCGAGGCACACCCGTCTTCCCTGGCTGAGTGCATGGACAGGAGCAACCCCTACATCTGAGAGCAACCCGCCCGCGAACGACCTCGGCGCGCCAAGAGGGAACGAGGCCGCGTTCTCCCGCGTCCATTGGACGTGGGTGTGCGCCGGGTCATGGTGGCGATCGACGTCCTAACTGCCCTCGCGCTCGCCGCATGCACCGCTTCGCCGCCGCCGCAGCCGCGCCCGACCTCAGTCCGGTCAAGCAGCACGCTCCCGACCTCGTCACCGGCCGCGGCGGCGAGCTTGCGCGGCGCGTCCATCCGCTCCGGCCGACCGTGCCCATCAACTATCAACGACTTAGCGGCGCTGCAGCCCTCGGAGATCGCAGCAGCACAACGCCTAACCGGCGTGACCACGCTGGTCCTCTGCGCCTTCCCCCGTTACCGGGGCGTGGCCAACCGGACGTTGACGGCTGGCGAACCAGACTTCGACAGTGCCGTCGCTTTGCTCAGTCGTCCCAACTCGCCAACTCCTGCCGGGATGGCCTGCCCAGCCGATGGCGAGGTGGTCGACGTGATCCTCGCCGTCAACCCACAAGGCACGTACCTCGTCCACCCCCCCACCGGCATCTGCGGCAAGTACCTGCAACCGCTGCCTCGCCCCTAGCCGATCCCGCGAAGCGCTGCCAGAGCCTCGACTTGATTGTCGCTGCCCCGAACCGATCGGTTCCCCTCTGCGGTACGGGGCCCGCCACCGTCCGGCTCCGCACCCTCAAATCGTAGGGACGGATGGGCGAGCGCCATGGTTCCCACCTCGGCGCACCGACGTGCCGTGGTGCAGGTCTCCGGCGCGGCATCCGGCATTGGAGCGCGCTTTTGTTGATCTCCGAGACAGCCGATCTTGCACAGGTGGCGGAACCCCTTGAGCGGCGTGTTCGGGTGTATGCGTGGTGGCCTGTGCGTGCGGCCGCCGCAGCCTCGTAGTCATCGGACCCGTGGGAGCGGCGGCTACCGTGCTGGGGTCGTCGTCACCGAGCGGAGTTCTTCTCGTTGGGTACGGTCTGCTAGCCGTGGCGGCGGTGGTTGTTGGCGTGCGAGGTCTGCTCCTGGGCGTTGTCGCCACTGACGCCATGCTCAAGGTGCGGAATCCGCTGAGCACCGTGTGCGTGGACGCGGGGCAGGTCCGCGATCTCTCCTTATCCAACGCGCATACCCCGCAGACGTGCGCCGGTCAATGTAGGGACTCTGACTGGGTGTGGCGCGTTGGCGCGGGCATGGATGGGCGAGCGCGTGGCCGCGCGGCCGGGCGCGCCCGTGAGGGGTCAGGTCAGTTCGCTGCTGGCACATCGGAGGTGGTGGAGGCTGCCTGCCCATGTCGGTGCGGCACAGCCTCGAGGTGATCGGCCGACACGGCAAGCGGGGTCCCCTGCAGATACTCTAGTGGGAAATACTATTGTGCAATGTAGTATTCTCAGAGATCAGAAGGTGGTGGCCAGGATGACGTTCGTGGGCCGAGAGCGCGAGTTGGGCGAGCTGATGCGCCTGCTCGAGGACGTGCGTCGTGGCCGGCGCGACGACCGCGGTGTCGCGGTCCTGCTGCGTGGACGGCGCCGGGTGGGCAAGTCCCGTCTGGTCACCGAGCTCATCGCGCGCGCCGGCCTGCCCTCGGTGTACTTCCAGGCGGCCCGCGCCGCCGACCAGGCGCAGGAGCTCGCGCAGCTCGCCGACGCGATCGCCGCCTCCACCCTGGCAGGGGCAGCGGTCGCGGCGGGCAACCGGCCCACCACGCTGACCGCCGCGCTCACCCTGCTGGCCGCCGCGCTGCCAGACGACTGGCCCGCCATCGTTGTCATTGACGAGGCTCCGTGGCTCCTGGAGGGCATCCCCGGCGGTGCCGGGGAGCTCCAGAGGGTCTGGGACCGGGCGCTGGCCGCCAAGCCCGTGCTGTTCCTGCTGCTGGGCAGCGACCTGGCGATGATGGAGAAGCTGGGTGCACCGGACCAGCCCTTCCATGGCCGGGCGACCGAGATGGTGCTCGACGTCCTGACCCCCAGTGATGTCGCTGCGATGACCGGGCTAGGTGCGTTCGAGGCCTTCGACGCGTTCCTCGTCACCGGAGGCCTGCCCCTGGTTGCGCAGGAGTGGGAGCCCGGGATGAGCAGGCATGACTTCCTGCGCGAGTCGTTCGCCCGCTCCACAAGCGCCCTGGTCGTCTCCGGTGCGCGGGTGCTGGACGCGGAGTTCCCGGAGTCCACGTACGCCCGCTCGGTCCTGACCGCCATCGGCGGGCGAGGGGAACGGACGTTCACCGGGATCCACGACTCGATCTCGGGCGGGGCGATGTCCAACTCGACGCTGACGGCGAGCCTGCGCACGCTCACCACCAAGCGCGTGGTCGCCGCGGACGAGCCCCTGTCGACCCGGCCCGCGGTCAAGGACCGACGCTGGCGGGTCGCTGACCCGGCGCTGCGGTTCTGGCTCGCGTTCGTCGAGCCGGCCCTCGGCGAGGTCGACCGGGCCCGCCCGGACCTGGCGATGGCCCGCATCGAGCGCAGCTACGAGTCCTGGCGCGGGCGCGCCATCGAACCGGTGGTGCGCGCCGCCCTTGAGCGGGTGCTGCCCGACACCGACTGGCCCGGCGTCGCCCGGGTCGGCGGTTGGTGGCCGCGAACCAACACCCCCGAGATCGACCTGGTCGGCGCAGACCGGGCCCCGGCCGGGCAGGTCGCCTTCGTCGGGGCGATCAAGTGGCGGGAGTCCGGCTCGGTCACCGCCGCCGAGATCACGGCACTGGCCGGCGATGCGCTGCACGTGCCCGGCGTTAGCCTCGCCACGGCGCTGGTGACCGTGTCCGGCAAGCGTCGGAGCACGGACCGCCGTGTACGGCACAGCTGGACCGCTGCGGACCTGCTGGCCGCCTGGCGCTAGATCCTGAACCCCCTCCTAGCTGCACCCCGCATCCCTGGGCCCGACCATCTCAGCCACCCCGGCGGCAGATCCGGCATCCCAGCACAGTTCGCGGTGAACTCGGTCCCCGTGACCTTCCTGCTCGGCGTTTGTTGCTGGTAGTCCCGGCAGCCTTCGGCTATCCAGCTGCCCCGAGGCTCAGGCGCCGGGCTGGGCGTGCGAACAGCAGATCGCGGCCCCAACCTGCCACACCCGGTAAGGCCAGCCATGGCCACGACGCTTCGGACGCGCCACCGCACAGGTGCCCACCGACAGCGCGCCGCTTCGCGTGCACGCGATGTGCGCCTCGGTGCGGATCTTGGTTCGCATGCGCGTAGATGTGCACACCGACAAGTACGAGATCTGGGCGCAGGCGAGGCGGTGCTGGCGTCACTGGGTCGAGCACTCGTGGGCTACTTACGCGCCGCGTTGCGGTTCGGAGGATTTCCCGGGGTTTCGAGTTCACCCTCAAGCTCGCGACGTCCTCGGGTGGAGGGCTGAGACTGTGTGCCAATTTGTGTGCCATCAGGTCCCTTCCAGCGGGATCCATCGGCATTCACGGAAGTTTGATCATGCCGCTGACCTGCGACGATGTACTTCCGGCGATCTAGGTGGATCCCGTCACCTCGACTCGTAAAGCGTAGGTCCAGGGTTCGACTCCCTGAGGCGGCTCCAAGGTTGACCTGCGCACATACCCGAATCCGGCGCTCTCACGGCGATCATGGAAGGGTCCAACCCTTCGGTAACCCTTCGGGCTCAGCGCGAGGTCCAGCGACGCCCTAACGGCAGCGTGCACGCTCTTTGCTATCGAGGCGTGCGGCAGTACTGGGTGATATCATCAGATATCTACAGGTCTGCTGGAGGTGCCTGATGCCCGACGTCTTGATTCGCAACTTCCCTGCGGAGGACCTCAGCCTGCTGGACGAGCAGGCTGCGCGCCTGGGCATATCGCGGACCGAGTACCTGCGCCGCCACCTTCATCGTGAGGCCCGCCGCACGGCCGGGTCTGTCACAGCAGGTGACCTTCGGGCGGTGGCGGAGCTGTTGCCCGACCTCGGCGACGACACGGTCATGTCCGACGCCTGGTCATGAGCACGTCCTGGCTGATCGACAAGTCCGCGCTGGTTCGGCTCGGTTCCAGCCCCGACGCTGAGCAGTGGGCCGAGCGGATCGAGCGCGGACTCGTGACCATCACCACAGTGACTCTGCTCGAGGCAGGGTTCGCCGCGCGGTCCGCCATCGAGCTGGCTCAGGTCCTAGGGTCGGCCCCGTTGGCGTCGATGCCGGTGGAGTACCTGACCCCTGCGGTCGAGGACCGGGCCGTTCAGGTGCAACGCCTGCTGGCAGAGCGTGGACAGCATCGCGCCCCGTCGATCCCCGATCTGCTGATCGCCGCCGCAGCCGAGCTGAACCACCGCACCGTTCTCCATCTCGATAAGGACTTCGACCTCATCGCAGAACTCACCGGCCAGCCCATGCAACGCCTCCGTGACGAACGATCACGGCTCCCGTGACACCCCCGCCCGGATGGAGGCCCTGAACGCCGGGGTGGCTGCATCTCGAGCGGCCGAGCCACCTCGGGGCGCCTGGTTCCTAGCGGGTGGCTGTACAACAGGTGAGCGTCGCTCACTCGAACAGGTCGCTACCGCCTCGCCCGGTTGGGTCGGCCATCAGGACCTCCCGTGTAGACCTGCAATCCGCTGCCCGTCCGAGGGGTCCACGACGGCCCAGCGTTGTGGTCCTGGCTCACTGTTCGGGTCGGCACCTTCGTCCAGCGCGAATATAAGCGTGAACACGGCCTCGTAGGCTGCTGCGCTCATCGCAAGAGCGAGATGATTCGGTGCTGCACCGGCGTCTATCGCCCGCTGGGCGGCCGGGAAATTGACCAGGTCGTCGACCCGCTAACCCCGGATGTACTCCCAGGCGAGCCTGAAGAGTTCCGCCTTCGCCTGCTCCGTACCGCTCATACTGCCGGGTGCAGCACCTCGACGCCGGCACCGACCGGCACCTCAGTTCGGGTCGCATCAGACGGCTCCGGGCTCGTGTCGAGGGTCCTGCCCGAGCACGGTACGAAGTTGCTGGAGCCCGGCGTCGGTGGATTGTCGTGGCGGCCGTGTTGCTCGCCCGGCCTCAGCAGCCCATAGCCAGACGCCCGCTGCTCCTTCCAACTCGACGTAGCCCACCCACTCCGACACTCCATACGCGCAGGGCTAGAGAAGGTCGTGCGCACGCGAACGGCACTGCGGGTGATCGGAGATCACCAAGCCCTTCGGGCGGCAGAAATGGTGATATGCCGGTGATCGATTCGGTACGAATCGGACGCGGGTAACGTCTTGGATCACCGGCACACCTACACATAGGCGCGGGCCGCGATGAGCAGCGTGCACGGTTGGGCGACGCCATTTGGCTCCTCACGTGCGCGGGTCGGTCGGGCCCATCCGATAAAGCGCGTGCCGCTTCCAATGGGCGTCTGGTTCGGCGCGGGGGTGATCAAACTCGCCATCCGGATGCATCCCGATGCGCTCCATCACCGCACGCGAGCGGACGTTGTTCACCACGGTGAACGACAGGATCTCCGGCAATCCGACGACGTCGAATCCATGTGCCACCGAGGCTCGCGCGCCCTCGGTAGCCAAGCCCAGGCCCCACCACTGAGGTAGCAGCCGCCAGCCCACCTCTGCGACCGGCTCGCAGTGCTCGAACGGCGGGTCGAACGTCGGTGGCATCAACCCGGTGAACCCGGCGAACGGAGTCGTTCCCCGTTCGCTGTCGAGGACTTCGACCACCCAGAGGGTGTAGCCCAGGCGCCGGTGCAGTTCCTGCAGTCGGTCGACGAACGCATCGGAGGCAGGTCGCTCCATCAACCCCGGGAAGTAGCACATGACCAGCGGGGCACGGTTCATCTCCGCGAAAGGACCACGGTCACTGTCGCGCCACTCCCGCAAGAGCAGCCGAGAAGTCCGCACGACGGCACTCGACTCGTCCGCAGCCCCTGTCACGGCACCCGCCCGTCGTCACTGTGAATCACCCGTTCATGATGCCCGAGCATGGGACAGCACTTCCGGTCCGCCGAAGGAGAAACGATGCAGAGCGGCACTTCGGTGCTACCCGCGAAGATCGGGTCCGTCCGTGTGCTTGGGCATTGGCCGGCCAGTGCAGTGGCTCCACGTTGCCTGAACCTCGCGCGTCGTTCGTCTGCAGTACGAGAGTCCGCCCCCTCGGATGGTCTCTGCGACCGCCCAGGCGGTGACGCCGCCGCCCTCGCGGCCGAGGACAAGGGCCGGGAAACCCCAGCGCGTGTGGAGCATGACCTCGTCGACGTCTGGCCATACGACCCTGCGAGTCCGGAGGTAGTAGGCGGCTGCCCCGTGCTCGTCCGTGGTGAGGCGGACCCAAAAGGCAGCCCACGCGAAGATCCCGGCCGCGATGAGGAAGAGGACGCGGGCGGCGACTGGCGTTCCGGGTAGCGCGCTAATCACGAGGCTTACAACCAACGCGAGTGAGCCGCCGATGACGCTGACAGGGTTGCGGTAGGTCCGCTTCTCGCCCGAGGTCACCCACGGATTGTGCCTGACTGCTGGCCCGCTGACCCGCGAACAGATCGGCAGGGATGTTGGATTCCGGTGTTCTCCCGCCCGGTCTGACTCTCAGTAACGGCTGACACTTTCGGGTTGTCCTCTAAGTGATCCGTCGACCGGGCGGGAGACACCTGGCACGGCCA
>Ga0209068_10000391_pt1 | contig 24234 bp, 27 predicted proteins | sample ColStrG_CSR_2012_FD_187200 | JGI IMG/M metagenome (GOLD analysis project Ga0209068, IMG submission 187200) | Freshwater sediment microbial communities in response to fracking from Pennsylvania, USA - Cold Stream Run_MetaG_CSR_2012 (SPAdes)... | ecosystem: Environmental > Aquatic > Freshwater >...
AAAAGCCATCCTGACACATATCAAAATTGGTCATTACAAAGCTGCCAACCTGCTAGAGTTCGCTCAGCAGCTGCAGATGGCGGATTTCGACTGGACGGGCCAGCAACTCGTCGAGCCGGTCCATAAGTGGGCGCAGATGCGGCTTGGTCAAATGCTCATCCAGCGCGGCCTGACTGGCGAAGTTCTCGTAAAACACGAAGACGCTCGGGTCCTTGAAGTCACAGTGGAAGTTGTAGGTGACGCAGCCCGGCTCGGCCCTCGTCGGCGCCACCTGCGCAGCGAGGATACATAGAAGTTCTTCACGCTTCTCGGGCTTGGCGACAACCGTTCCGATAATGGTGCAACCTGGACGTTTCATGGCGGCCTCTGCTAACGCTTGCGGTTCTGGCTGATGGCGACAGCGATGATGATGATAGCGCCGCGCGCGATCAGCTGTTGGCTGAATTCGAGGCCCATCAAGATCAATCCATTGTTGATGAGGCCTATCATCAGCGCCCCCATGATCGAGCCAACGACTGTCCCAGCGCCGCCGAACAGGCTGGTACCGCCGAGCACGGCCGCCGCTATGACCGAAAGCTCATCGCCCTCGCCGAGCTGGAAGCGGCCAGATTGCAGGCGGCCGGCATAAAGCATTCCGGCGACGGCAGCTGCCAGGCTCATCAGCACAAGCACGCGGAATTTGATGCCCGCCGTATTGATGCCGCTGTAGCGCGCCGCCGTCTCGTTGCCGCCGGTCGCAAGCACCCGCCGCCCGAAGGTCGTCTTGCGCAGAACGATGTAACCAAGCGCACCAAAAAACAGCGTCCACAGCAACAAAATCGGGATGTTCAGCATCCAGCCACCTGGCATCGGGATCGAAGCGATGTTGCCGCCGCCGAAGAACCACGAATAACCCGACGACAGGATCGGTACGGCCTTAGTGCCCGAGATCCACATCGCCGTACCCTTGGCGACGCCCATCATGGCGAGCGTGGTGAGAAAGGACGGGATACCGATCCGGGTCGTCAGCAATCCGTTGACGATACCGACGGCAAGTCCGGTCATAAGGCCGGCCAGAATGCCAAACGGCACGCCGCCGATGTCGATCGCCATTGCTGTCGCCACCGAGACGAGGCCCGCCGTCGAGCCGACCGAAAGATCGATCTCGCCGGCCGAGAGCACGTAGGTCATGGCCACAGCCATGATCGAAATCATCGCCGTCTGGCGGACAATGTTGAGCAGGTTGGTCGAATCGAGGAAGCCCTTGTGTGACAAGGTCACCGCAAAGAACAGGAAAATCAGGACAAAGCCCAGATACACGATGTATTGCCGCCAGGCGCCGGGCCTTGCTGCGCCGCTCGCCTTGTCGGTTATAGCCGCCGGGGTGATGGTGTCAGCCATTGAGGCGGACCTCCTGCAGGGTCAGCTGGAGCTTGCGCTCGGCAAATTGCAAATCCGAAGTTGGCGCGTGTTCTTGGTGCGCTGGATCGTCGAACTCGTGACGAGACATATCGCGCAGGACGCGACCATCCGAAAGAATGAGGATGCGATCACAGGCCGCGAGCAACTCGGTGAGTTCGGACGAGATCATGACGATCGCCTTACCCTCGCTCGCCAGCCTGCGCACAAGGGCAACGATCTCAGACTTGCTGGCGATGTCGATGCCTGCGGTCGGTTCATCGAGGATGAGAATGCGCGGGCCGGTAGCCAACCACTTTGCGAGCACGACTTTCTGCTGATTGCCACCCGAGAGCGTCAACAGCCCGGCATCTGGACCGTCGGTCTTGATGCGCAGCTGCTCTATATTCTTGCGCGCGAGGTCATCGGACTTGGCTGCCGACATCCAGCCGCGATGGCTGATGCGGTCGAGCACCGACATGCCGATATTGGCCTTTACACTGTGCAAAGCGACGATACCCTGGCGTAGCCGGTCCTCGGGGACGAGCGCCATGCCCTCGGCAATGGCGTCCTTGGGGCTCTTGATATCGACGAGCTTGCCGGCAATGCGCACCTCGCCCGAAATCTTCGGATCGATGCCGAACAGGACACGCGCAAGTGCGCTGCGGCCGCTACCAAGCAGGCCTGACACACCGACGACCTCACCGGCATAAAGCGTCAGATTGACATTGTGCGGCTTCTCGCGACCCGACAGGTCCTTCAACTCCAGCAATGGGTCTCCCCGCCGCGTGCCGGTCCGATCAATTCCGGAAAGGCCTTTCGACTGCTTACCGACGATATGCTCAATGATCGAATCGAGCGTGAGGCCGGCCATGTCGGCCGTGATGACGTGGCGGCCGTCGCGCAGGATCGTCGCGCGATCGGCGATGCGCCCGATCTCATCCATGCGATGCGAGACATAGATGATGGCGACGCCGTCCGCCTTCAGCTTCCCGATGAAATCGAACAGCTTGTCGACGTCCTCGGCTGACAATGCCGTGCTCGGCTCATCGAGCACCAGGACACTGCATTTTTGCGAGATCGCCTTCATGATCTCGGTAAGCTGACGCGCGCCGGCACCGATATCGGAGGCAAGCGCGTTGGGATCGACGGCAACGCCGAAGCTGGCAAACAGCTCACGCGCGCGCCGCACCGCGGTCCGGTCGTCGATGAAGCCGTAGGCGTCCTTGTTCTCGTTGTTGAGGAAGATGTTCTGCGCCACGGTCAGCGTCGGGATGAGGCTCATCTCCTGGAAGATCATCGCGATACCGGCGGCCCGGGCCTCGACCGGAGTGTGCGCGGTCATCGCCTTGCCGTTGACCTCGGTGGTGCCGGTATCGGGCGCATGGACGCCGCGCAGGATCTTCAGGATCGTGGACTTGCCCGCGCCATTGCCGCCGAGTAAGGCATGCACCTCACCGGCTTTCACCTCGAGATGCACGTCCTGCAATGCCTTGACGCCGCCGAACGACTTCGAAACGCCGGTCATTCGCACGGCATAACGGGCATCGTTGGTCGTGGTGGCCTCTGGCTGGGTCACGACTTCACCTTGGTCCAGGCCTCCGATTTGCCCGAGGCGAGGATGGCATCGGCGATACAAGAGATTTTATAGCCGTCCTCGAAATTGGGCGAGGGCTGCTTGCCAGATATGATCGCTTCGAAGAAGTCGTGGCACTCGATGATTTTGGTCTCCCCATAGCCAGTTCCAAGGCCCGGGATCGGCCAGAGTCCGTTGCCATAGGGATGGGCCGGGCCGGTGTAAACCGTGCGGAAGCCGCGCGAGTCGGCCGCGTCGTCCGCAAACATGACGTCAAGCTCATCGAGCCGTTCGTAGTTGAAGCTGATCGAGCCCTTGGTGCCATGGATTTCGAACGTGAGATAATTGTTGCGCCCGTAGGCATTGCGCGTGGCCTCGATCGATCCGACGGCGCCGTTCTCGAATTTCAGCATCGTGATCATCTCGTCGTCGACATCGACGTCTGCACGCGGGCCCGAACCGGACTTGTCCGAAGCGCCCAGCTTGTCGATGCCCCCAGATTGCAGGGGGCGAGTGGGAATATAGTTGTGCACCATGGCGTTGACAGCCGCGATCTCGCCAACCAGGTAGCGGGCGAAGTCGATCACGTGCGTGCCAATGTCTCCGACGGTTCCCGAGCCCGCAATCTTCTTCTGGAAGCGCCAGGATAAAGGCCCATTGGGGTCGGCTGACCAATCCTGCAGATAGGTGCCGCGGAAGTTGAGGATCTTACCGATCTTGCCGCTCTCGATATACCGCTTGGCGAGCGCCACGGCAGGTGTGCGGCGATAGTTGAAGGCGACCATGTGGATCTTGCCCGAGGTACGGGCGGCATCGAGCATGGTCTTGGCTTCCTCGCCGGTGCGGGCGAGCGGCTTTTCGCAGATGACGTGCTTGCCCGCCTTAAGTGCCGCGATGGCGATCTCGGCGTGACTGTCGTTCGGCGTCACGATATCGACGACGTCGATATCGCTGCGCGTTACGGCAGCCTTCCAGTCGTGAGTGCCGTCATCGAACCCGTAGCGGTCACGGCCGATAGCCGCGAGTTCAGGGGTGACATCGACGAGCAGTTTGCGGTGCGGAATAGCTGGCGCCGGCCAGAAGAACATCGGCATCGCCGCATAGGCCATGGCGTGGGCCTTGCCCATGAAGCCGCCGCCGATCATCGCTACATTGAGGGTCTTGGTCATGGTACTGTCCATTTATGCATGAAAGGGAGGGTGGCCGGGGAGGGACCGGCCATCCGAATTCGGCAAAGTTGAAGCCTACTTCATGCTTTGCTTGATCTTGTCGGTGGCGTCCTTGTGGTAGATCTCTTTCCACATCGCCAACAGGTTGTCCTTGGTGACGGGAGCGGCGGACAGCGCCACATAAGCTGGCGCAGATTTGCCGATCAGGGCATAGCCTGCCAGTATTGCCTCAGTCGTACCCTGATCATACGGGCGCTGACTTGCGAGGCCCTTGATCATGCCGCCCTTGGCCATCTCGATGGCGACGTTCTCGCCGAGATCCTCGTTGACGATGATGAGGTTGTCGCGACCGGCCGCGCGAGCAGCTGCCATGACGCCCTCGGCGGGTACGTCCCAGACGGCCCAGATCGCCTGCACGCTTGGATGTGCCGTGAGGATAGCGCCGGCTGCTTTCTCGGCATCGCCCGCGAAATCGGGTCCACCGATCCCCTGTTCGTCGACGATCTTGATGTCAGGGTAGTTTTCGGCGATCGTCTTCTTGAAGCCGTCATATCGCTGCTTGGTCACGAAAAAGTCGGCAGCGTGGAAGACGAGCCCGATCTCGCCTTTGCCGCCGAGGGCCTTGGCCATCAAGTGACCGGCAGCAATGCCGTTGCCGTAGTTGTCGGCCGAGACGGAGCTGACGTACTCCTTGCCCGCCGTGAAGCCTTTTGGCACGTTGTCCATAAACACAAGCTTGACGCCAGCGTCGGCAACGGCCTTGTAGGCGGCCGCGGTGGCGACCGCATCGACCGGGATCGAAACGATGATCGAGGGCTTTTGCGCCATCACGGTCTCGATGTCAGCGACCTGCTTCTCCGGTTTGAAGCCGGCATCGGTGGTGGCGATGACGTTGATGCCCATCTTGCCGAACTGAGCTTTCAGGGCCTCGGCCTGGGCGTTCGACCAGTCGTTGCCGCCGTAGTGGAACACGAGCGCGGCCGTCGCCTTCATCGCCTTGATCTTGGCAAGCTCATCGTCCGTGAGCTTTACATCGCCGGACGCGGCGGCCTTCTCGCCGTTCGGCCCGGTGCTGAAGGCCTTGCCTTCCATGGCCTTCAGGGCAGCGTCCGGATCTCCGGCGAGGGCGAGCGAACTGCCCAGGATCAGGGCAAGCGCCGCGACGCCGCCGAGTAGCAAATTGGATTTCATCTGTCGTTTCCTCCTGTTGAACGTCTTTTGCATTTCAGTCTGCGAATCCAGCCCTACGCAGATAGGCCATGCTCAGCTCGGCCCCCTCTTTGGGGTCCGGCCAACTGTCGAGTTCGGTGGTGATCCAGCCGGAGAATTTGATGTCTTTCAACGCCGCAACGATGGCACCCATGTCGAGCGTTCCACGATCAAGGGGCGTGAAGGCGAAGGGATCCTTCTGCCAGCCCTTCAGATGCACGTAGGAAATGCGCGTTGCGTGTTCGCGGATCATGTCGGGGACATTGCCGCCGGCCGCCGCCAGATGAGCCGTATCCGGACAGAAATCGATCGAGGTGTGGGCGAACACCTCGCGCACCTCGGCGGGCCCCTCGACGATGGTGGTCAGGTGCGGATGGTAGTGCGCCTTGAGGCCGTGCTTGCCAGCGATGCCCACGACCTTCTCGAGCGCCGCGCCGAGCTTCTTGATGTCATCGGGCTTGCGATCGGATGCGCGTTTCGCGCCACCGCCGACCACGAGGTGAGGAGCGCCGAGTTCGGCTGCAGCAACCGCCGCCCGCTCGATGCGTGCCATTTCCTCTGCAAGGATATCGTCGAAAATGAAATTGCCGCCCGAATAGACGCCGACCAGGGTCACCCCCGCGGACTTCAAGGTCCGTTTGAGGACATCGTAGCGTCCTTCGAAGTCCAATAGGTTCCCGTCAAAGAGCTCTGTGCCGCTATACCCGGCAGCGCCGATCTCACGGATCGCCCGCTCCATGTCGCCGAAGGTGCGATAGGTGAGCTGCGTGATGGATGTGACGCCGACGGCGTTGCCACCGAGCGCGCCCCAGCAATTGGCGTGATAGCCCAAGCGATTGGCTTGCATCCTCAAATCCTCCCAGCTGCGTTCCTCGAGACGCGCGTTGCGCGCACTGGAGCCGTTATCCGGCTCTCGGATTCTGTAGCCAGATTGCTCGTGAGATCCCTTGAGCTTCGGCTGTCGTTGCACTTGCTTATGTCGACAAACGATCAAAAGTCAATATAATAAAAACATAAGCCGGTGAAAAATGGCGCCGGGCACGCAGAAACATGGGAAACTCCGGTCGTTTCTATGGAAGAAAGGGCCTCCGAACGCGGAGTTCGCTTGAGTCCGCAGGCAAATCGCGCGAGTTGCTCGGATCTGAGGAGAAATCGACCCACATGATGTCCGACGCCCGCAACCGGCCGACCGCAGCCGATGACTCCGACACCGGACGGCAGGAGCGCTCCTCGCGCCGGGCTGACGCCGAGAGCCAGAGCCTCGCCACCATCCTCCATCTCATCCGCGCGGGTTTGGCCAACACGCGCCAGGCCATCGAACAGGAGACCGGGCTTGGCCGCGCCGTTGTGGCTGACCGGCTCGCCACCCTCACGCAATTCGCGCTGATTGAAGAAACCGAGCTGGGTCAGGCCACGGGCGGCAGGCCACCGAGGATTGTGCGGTTTCGGACGCAAACCGGGCTTTTTCTCATGGCGGTCGTGGGTCAGTCAGCGCTTAGTGTTGGGATCGCCGATCTCTCGGGGCAGGCAATGGCCGAGCACCATGAGCCCGTCGAATCGGCCCTGCCGCCTGACCAAGCTATGAAGCGCCTCCAAACGCTATTCGACTGGCTGCTGGAGCAGCACCAGAATGAGCGCGTCGTCTGGGGTATCGGCATAGCTGTCGACGGACCGGTCGATTCCACCGATGCCGGGCCGACCGCATCGCCCGAGTTCCCTTTCCTGCCCAACTGGAGCGGCTATCCTTTCGTTGAGCGTCTCGTCGCGCGCTACCGCGCGCCGGTCTGGCTGCGCTCAAGCATACAGATGATGACGCTTGGCGAGGCACTTGAGAGCGGAAGCAATGCACGCGACCTGTTGTTCGTCGAACTTGGCCGCGAGATCATGGCGGGGCTCATCTCGGATGGCCGGCTGCATCGGGGCTTTCAGGGCAGTGCGGGGCTCGTCGGGCATATTGCGGCCATCGAAGACAACGGGGCGCTGTGCCGTTGTGGCAATACCGGTTGTCTGGAAACCGTTGCGGGCGGCGATGCAGTGGCGCGCGAAGCACTCGCGGCGGCACAAACGGGCCGTAGCCGCAAGCTCGCCGAGATCCTGGAAAGGCAGGGCGAACTCACGGTCTCGGATGTCGGTACGGCCGCGCAATTGGGCGATCCGTTCAGCGCCGAGCTGTTGTCGCGCTGTGGGCGGGCCATCGGTGCCGCGCTGGCAGCCATTGTCAACGCCTTCAACCCTTCGGCGGTCGTCCTCGGCGGCGTGCTTGCTCAGACCAGCGACATTCTGCTCGCCACCATCCGCGAGACCATCTACCGCCGTTCGCACCCGCTGGTAACACGGGATCTGAAGATAACCCGCTCCCAGATGAGCAGTTCGGCTGGTCTGTCGGGTGCGGCGCGCGTGGTCGCCGACGAGCTCTTTGCCCCCGCCAACGTCGCCGATTGGATCGGCCAAGGCTCGCCGCTGGCAGTGCCCGAATTTGCGCAGGCGCTGGCGAAGGCCGAGGCAACGCTGCAGCGCAAGGATGCACGGCCGAAACCGCCGCCGGCTGGCGAATGAACAGGCATCCAAAAACGGCTTTCCATCTCGGACCGTGGCAATGATGGAGGAGGGGGGCCTGCCTCTTGCGTCCGCTCCCCGCGCCAGCGCAATCTAAGTGCGAAGGAGATCACATAATGCCCATAGTCGGTCTCGGTCCCCACGGCGAGCGTGCCGCAGGACCTGAGCATCTCGTGATTTCGGATGCGGAGTCCGATCTCATTCGCAAGCGCGGCGTCACGGTAGCCGTCGTGCTGCATACGTCTGGAAGCGATTGGGCCAAACAACTGCTCGCCGGCATCGCCACCGAGCTTGGCCGCCATGGCACGGCGGTCGTCGATGTCGTCGATTGCAAGTTCGACCGCGATACCCAAAACAGAGCGCTCGACCGGCTGTGCGCCGAAGCACCCGATGTGATCATCAGCCTTCCGGTCGGCAGCACGAGTGTCGCCGAGGCGCATCGCGGCATCGCGCGCAGCTCCACCAAGCTGATCCTGCTCGACAACGCCCCCAGCGGACTTCTTCCGGGCAAGGATTACGCAAGCGTTGTGTCGGCCGATAATTTCGGCTTGGGGAAGATTGCGGCGGAACTTCTCTCGTCCCACGTCCCAAAGGGTTCGACCATTGGCCTGATCAACTATGCCGCCGATTTCTTCGTCACCAACGAGCGTGCGCTCGCCTTCCGCACCTGGATGGATCGATATCGACCGGACATTGTTGTCAAGTCCGGGCGGTTCTCCAACATCACTGAGGCCGGTTCCGCCATCGATAGCTTGCTGTCGGAGAATTCGGAGACCAAGGGTGTGTTTGTAGTCTGGGATGAACCTGCAATCGAGGTCATCAAAGCTATCCGCAGGCGTGGGCACAAGCTACCAGTGACGATGGTCGATCTCGGCATCACGGCAGCAATGGAGTTGGCTACCGGTGACATGGTGAAGGGAGTCGCAGCCCAACAACCCTACGACCAAGGAGTTGCTGCGGCCGACGCCGCGTTACTGGCCATTGCCGGGCGTCAGCCGCCCCCTTGGATCGCACTGCCGGGTCTGGCGGTCACTGAGCAATCTGTCATCCAGGACTACCAGATCGTGTGGCACGCCCCTGCTCCGCCCGAACTCATCCAGCTGATGCCAAAATCACCCCGTCGTGGAGCCGACAGAGCTGTCGAGTAACAGCTTTTCCAATCATGCGTAAGTCAGCAGCAAACGCGGGAGGCTGGACGAGCAACTACCTGGTGCCACCGCGGACCGTCGACGTCGTCGCTTCGTCCTGTGGGAGTCCGCTTGCTGCTCTTCAGCCGACACGTCAGACTGTTGGTCTGCGTATTCGAAAGCGACCATCGCGACGTCTGCAAACTCTGCCAAGCTGCCAAAAGCCCTAGAATAGCCGGTTGATGCGCGAGGCGACGAAAGCGATCATGCATTCGGTCAGCGTAGCGCTGTAGTACTCTCAGAATCTTCCAATCTACACTGTGATTCGTGACGATCTGCACAACTATCGACTGCCTCGACGTGACGCAGCGGCGCCCGATCCAGCCTGCTTCGGCTTCGCACACCCCCAACAAAACCGTCCACGTAACACCGCCCGATGCGGCCTCGATCCCTTAGGCCCGCGTCGCACGGCGGCGGCCGGGGTCAAGCGCCACACGTCCCCTTGAACGCTGGCGCTTGACCCCGTCCTCAGTGCCGCTCGTGCAGGGGCGCGGGCGTCGAGGCCGCATCGGGCGGCCCGCATCGAGGACGACCCCATGACAGAGAAACAATCCATCTATGATCGCGTGACCGCGACGATCCTGCAGCAGATCGAGGCCAGTCCCGGCGATCCGGTGATGCCCTGGCACCGCCCAGCAGGCAGTGCACTGCACATTCCAAGGAACGCGACCACAAACAGCGCCTATCGCGGCATTAACATCCTGATGCTGTGGATCGCGGCCGACATGAAGCAGTACCCCATGGGCCTCTGGGCCAGCTACAAGCAGTGGGCCGGCGTCGGCGCGCAGGTCCGCAAGGGCGAGAAGGCGGCTCAGGTCGTCTTCTATCGCCAATTCGATGTCGAACCAACGGCCGAAGATGACGACGGCAAACGGCGTCTGCTGCGCACATCGTCTGTCTTCAATGCCGCACAGGTCGACGGTTTTGACCCCCCGACGCTCAATGCATCCGACCACGGTCCCGTGCGGAGGTCGGCCGAGTTCGACCGCTTCGTTGCAGCGACCGGCGCCCGGATCAATCATATTGGCCACAGCGCATTCTATTCGCTGGCAAGCGACGAGATCACGATGCCAGAGGAGGCGTGTTTCGTAGGCACGCCAACGATGGATCGCGATCTCGGATACATGAGCGTTCTTGCGCACGAGCTCGGTCACTATTCAGGCGCCAAGCACCGGCTCGATCGCCAACTCGGCAACCGGTTCGGTACGCACGCCCATGCTGCCGAGGAAATCGTTGCCGAGCTGACCGCGGCATTCGTCTGCGCCGAGCTCGGACTCGTTTCGGAACCGCGCGCCGACCACGCGCAATATATCAGCCACTACCAAAACTGCTGCGCGACGACAGTCGAGCCATCTTCACAGCGGCCGCCGCAGCGTCGAAAGCAGCCGAATACCTGTTTTCCCTCAGCAAATCCCAGGGCACGCGACACGAAGCAACATCACCGGTATCGACGGCGCCCGCGACATCGTGCCCAGCACCAATGACGGCAACGATCTCGTCCCGTTCGTCCTCTGGCTTGTCCAGCAGTCCGTCGACGGCCCACTCTATGAGGGTGACCGCCATGCCTTCCTCAAACTCATGCGGAGAGTAGACGTCAACTAAGGCCTCGCCTAGCCGCAGGGTGTTGAACACCTGCGCAGACCCGACGACGGGCGCAGCTGCTGCATCCTCGAAGAGTGCAGCGAGCCCGTGAACTCGACCACAGCCGTCTCGGCGCGGCGCGAGCCCGCCTGACGGCCAGGGATCAACCATCGATCCGACATCTGCGGAATTCGGCGCGCCGACCAGAGCGCCGAACACCGTCTCACGTCTGAATCAATCTATCGCACCACTCGATCAACCAAGGAACACAACCATGACTGCCGCAAACACGACCACCCATGCCACAACGTTGCTTCCTCTCGACCGGCTCATCGTTTCGCCGCTCAACGTCCGTAAGCACTCCAACAAGGACGTTGCCACGTTGGCCCACACCATAGCCACAAGGGCCTGCTGCAATCTCTCGTCGTTCGGCCCGCCGCCAACGGAACATTTGAGGTCATGGCCGGTCAGCGCCGGCTGCGCGCATTGCAAAAGCTGGCCAAGGCCAACACGGAGACCGCTTTCCCAATTGATCCGGTGTCGTGCCTCGTAGTCTCTGGCGCCGATGACGCTGATGCGATCGCCATGTCGCTCACCGAAAACGTCGAGCGCGTGCCGATGGACGAACTCGATGAGTACCAGGCCTTCAGCGCCATGCTAAAGGCCGGGCGAAGCGATACCGAGATCGCCGCCATTTTGGGCATCCCAGTTGCGACCGTGAGGAAGCGCCTCGTCATCGCGCGGCTGATCCCTGCGGTTCACCGGGCTTACCGCGATGAGCGCATCAATGCCGACGAGCTTCAGACCTTGACGCTCGCGACGCGAAAACAGCAGACCGAGTACCTCGCACTGCTCGACGATCCCGAGCGCAACGCGCCGCCACAGTACAAGCTCAAGGCGTGGATCCTCGGCGGCCAGGAGATCAGCACGGATGCCGCCTTATTCCCGGTTGAGACCTACAAGGGCGAGACCAGGCGCGACTTGTTCGGGGAGCTAACCTATTTCACGGACACGGACCTGTTCTGGCAGCATCAGACCCAGGCCGTCGAGGAGTTGCGTTCGCGCTTGGCGGAAGCCGGCTGGGCCGACGTGAAAGTTGTCGGCCCGCATGACCGCTTCGAGCATTGGCAGCACCTTCCGGTTCCCAAGAGCAAGGGCGGCCACTATGTCATCGAAGTCCTGGCGAACGGCCGCGTCGAGCACCACAAAGGCATGTTGCCCCGCGCGCAGGCATTGCGAACCTCACCGGTCGTGGAGATCAATGCGCTAAGCGATGCCGCGCCCGATCACGACATCGCGGAACCCATGGTAACCGACCGGCCTGAGCTCAGCGGGCCGCTCGCCAACTACCTCGGTACCGTTCGGCTCGCCGCCGTCCGGGCCGCGCTGCTGTCCAAGCCGCAGATCGCGCTCCGTCTTCTGATGGCGCAGCTCATTGCAGGCGCCCGTCACATCACGATCAAGCCCGAGCCGATGACGCCGGCATCGAGCGACATAGCAAACGCATTGCAGGATCTGCCAACAGTCTCAGTCATGAACGAGGCGCGCTGCAAAGCTCTCGATCTTCTGGCCTGCGATACGAGCAACCACAACCTCATCCAAGGTCATGAGCTTCACAACGCGGGCACCCCGCGCGTGTTCGCCCGGTTGCTGAACCTCGACACCAAGCAGGTCAACAGCATCCTCGCTGTGCTCGCCGCCGAGACCTTGGCTACCGGCGCGGGCCTCGTTGACGCTGCGGGCGCGACTCTCGAGGTGGCAGCCACGGGCGGCTGGTCACCCGACGACACGTTCTTCGCGCTGATCCGCGATCGGGCCGTCGCCAACGCAATGCTGGCGGAGGTCGCACCAGACCAGCAACCGCCGTCGCCGGCAACATCGGCCAAGGAGATCAAGTTGCTGCTTCGCGATGCGATCAAGGCCAAGCCGGACGCCGCTCCCGGGACGCCGAGATGGCTGTCGTTTCCGGCCGCCGCCTGCACTGATCGGCCGCTGACGTCGCGGCCTCCACACGGGGCCTGACAAGTCGCAACATTGGCCAGGACCAACGGGATTACCCTCAGGTCCTGGCCATTCGGTGCCTGATGCGCTCGCACTCGTGAATTCGTCATCAGCGTACTGTCCACCAATCGCAAAAGGTCCCGCCAACGGTGGCACGACGCCGGCAAACCCCTGAATCCAATGCCAATTGCACCGAGCCATCCATGCCCCGAGACGATCTCACCACCTTCTTGCGCGTCATTCCGCCTGAGAACAGGACCTGGCAGACCTTCGACGACAAGCGCCTCGATTCCGGCAAGCCACGACGGAATCACCGATTGGCTCGCGTGATCTCCGGGTCCCTTGCGAGCATCGAGCCGACCTTGCGTCGTCTCAACGCGCCGGGGGTCGGCGCTGGCGCCTACATCACCGGCAATCTCACCGATGGTTGCGGCCGCCGCACCCACAACATCAAGCGGATCGCGGCCGTGGTTGCCGATACGGATGATGGTCTGCCGGCCAGCTTTTCACTTGCGCCGACGATCATTGTCGAGACATCGCCGGGCAGATTCCAGGCCTGGTGGGCTCTCGACGATGGCAACACGATCACGGCGGCGGAGCAACGCGATATCCACGCCCGTCTCGTCCACGACTACGGCGCCGATCCTCGTGCGTCCGGCATAGCGCGCGTCTACCGCGTGCCCGGCTTCAGGCATCTTAAGCGCGAGCCGTTTCTCGTCCGCATCTTCGGCGGCGCCATGCGGCCCGTCGACAAGGCCGCATTGTTAGAGGCTTTTCCTAAGATTGTGCCACAGCTAAGACTGATCGCGCGGTCGCAAAGCGCAAGTACGATCGTCGGCGATCGCCATACCTCGGATCTCGATCGGTTCACTGCTCCGCTCAAGGCGATCCCAGCCGACGGCTATGCCACCTGGATTACCGTCGGACTTGCACTGCACGCCGAGTGTGGCGGCGGCAGCGACGGCCTTGCCATGTGGGACGCGTGGTCAGCCGGCTCAGCAAAATTCTGGCCCGGCGAATGCGCAGCCCGCTGGGCCACGTTCAAGCCGACGATGGGCAGCTTGGCGACCGGCGGCAAGATCTTCTGGCTTGCCGGGCAGAACGGGTGGCGAAGGCCGGCTTCGGGGTAGTCTCGACGATCGATGCAAGATGCAGACACGACCGTGAACTATCGATCAGCGTAGCTTCGTCCGCTTTCGAAGTGCTTCTGCCGTCGAGCAAAATTAACTCGACACGAGTGGCCCGAACCGGTCCTACCCGAAGATGCCAGATCAGACCAGAGGGCGTCGCCTTCACGCGTGAGCAGCGGAAGTCAGAACCTGAGGGCCCGGAGCCACGGCCGACAGGGGCAAAATGCGATTTCAGATTTTAAGAGGCCGGTTCAGCTCCGTGCGCCACCCTGCTGGATCAGATGTCGATTGCGGTCCGACTGAATAGAGCTCCCAGAGGTCCTCGGCCTGAAGGTGTCCATTGTCCTTCATCCATGCATCGAATTCGCCCCATGCAGCTGGCAGGCCTTCATAGGGTCCACTGTAAACAGTGCGCGCCACTTTCGCCGCCGGCAACGCGCCCGGCTTGACGCGACCGGTCGCTTTGACCGGTGTTGATACCTTCACGCCCAATTCAAAATCGAAGATGCCCGGACTGATTTTCAAATGATGGGCAAAGACCGCCCCGACTGGTTGGATGCCTTGCGCCGTAAGCGCCGACATCACCTCGCCGACCGCAGGCCCGAACACCTTCATCATCTCATTGCGTGGAACCGTGAGATGAATGACGGCTGCCGGTTCAGCCGTGGTCTGCATGATTTGTGGTATCGAAAGCATTGTTGTCACTCCTTGGTGTTGGGCGCCGATGTGTATTGAAGTTCAGTCCATGGCCTCGAGCCGGGCGTAGCTCGCTTCCATCCCGTTTTCCATGCCACTGGACAGCATGGCTGCACGCGATGCCGCATCGGGCAACGTCATCCGCACGGTCATCAGCGCGCCGGTGCCGTCCGGATCGAACGTCGTGACGACATGATTGTCCGGAGTCGGATCTGGTAGGTGCATACGCTCGACATGCACGATGCGGCTGAACGGAACGAGTTCGAGGAACTCGCCAGTGATGTGGAACCCGTTGCCCGTAGCATGCATCCACCCGTAGCGGAACTTGCCGCCCGGGCGCGGATCGTTGGTACACGCAGTCATTGACCAGCCATCGGGGCCGAGCATCCACTTCTGAATCAACTTTGCCTCGGTATGGGCACGATAGACAGCCTCGGGCGGCGCCGCGAACCGCCGAGAGATGACGATATGCCGGACGCCTTCGGTTTTCAGTGTCAGCTTGCTCATCGTTTGGCCCTGCGTTTCTTGGGTTTCATCCCGGCCAACACATCATCGAGCCGGTCATAGTTCTTGGCAAAAGCCACACGCAGCATGTCCAGCCACTGGTCGACTTCGGTGATCGCCGCCTGTGCGAGTTGGCACGGCCGCTTGGTTCCTTCGATCCGGCGCGTGATCAGCCCGGCGCTTTCGAGGACTTTCAAGTGCCGGGACACCGCTGGCTGGGTCATGTCGAACGGTTCTGCCAGCTCCATCACCGTCGCCTCGCCAAGCGCGAGACGGGTGAGGATCGCCCGTCGTGTCGGATCGGCCAGCGCCGAAAAGGTGGTATCGAGATTCGGCACGACGTGACCCTTCTTAGATGGACGGTATATAACTATTCGTTTATATAACGATGACTGTCTTGTCAAGGCACTGTCTGCCAGTGGCTGGACACGCGCCTCTCGGAAATGCGAAAGTTATGTCTAAAATCAACTTGGTGCAGATCACAATCAGACGGAGGCGACTATGAGCAAGGTGCGCGTTGCGGGCTTTGGAGTGTCAATCGACGGCTTCGGCGCCGGCCCGGACCAGAGCCTAGGGCGTCCATTCGGCACACGGGGCACAGAGGTCATGAACTGGTTCTACCCGACAAAGGCCTTTCGATCGATGGTCGGGAAAGACGGCGGGACCGACGGGACTGATGATCGCTTCGGCCGCGCCGCGACGGAAGGCTTCGGTGCCTTCATTCTCGGCCGCAATATGTTTGGACCGGCTGGCGACGATTGGGGTGGCCCCGACTGGAAGGGCTGGTGGGGCGACAATCCGCCGTATCACACACCGACCTTCGTCCTCACCCACCACGCCCGAGGTCCAATCGTGATGGAGGGCGGAACGACCTTCCATTTCGTCACCGATGGGATCGAGACGGCCCTGGCCCAAGCCAAGGCTGCCGCAGGCGACCTGGACGTGAAGATCGCCGGTGGAGTTTCGACGGTCCGACAGTACTTGCTCGTAGGAGCAATCGACGAGCTGCAACTGACGATTTCGCACGTCTTTCTGGGCCGTGGTGAATCCCTGTTCGCAGGTATTGATATTCCAGGCCTGGGCTACCGGGTGACGCAAATGGTCCCGACGGAGCTGGCGACCCACATCGTGCTGACGCGCTGACCGCTGGTGTTCGATCGAACGCCTCAACCATCATATGGTCGAGACGATGCTGCAAGGTAAGCGAAGCGAACTTCCACTGATCCGGTTATGCGCGGTCGCCTAACATGTCGCCGTCTGGCCCAACACGCCAGTAACCTGATGGTCGGTTCTGGACCGTTTGGTTACTGACTACCGCGCCAACAGCAAGCAGACTTGCCCAAATCCCTCGAACCTGCAAGCCCGGACACGATACGCCGCACGACACCTCGTGCTCGGCTTGCGCACCACATCGCGCGGCGGGCTCCCTTCTGGCCGGCGCCTCCCAAGTTGCGCCCTGTCCCTGATGGCACGCCGCGCTCGGCGGTCAACCGAAACACGCTCCCTGGCGCGCTTTCGGTTGACCGCTGTCGCTCAGACCGGCGTGCCCTTGGCGGGGGTCGCAACTAGGGAGCGCCCGACCATGACACATGGGAACCGCACTTACGACCGCTGGTCCGACAACGACTTCGACATCTTCGACCTTCTGCGGCCTACGCCGATCCCTCGCTACAGCGAGCTACCGCTGTCGGCGGACGATTGCTGCGCCCTCGCAACAATTGCCGTCGCTGCCGGCATGATCACCAATATCCAGGCGCCCGGCGTTGCACGGACGCTGATGCGCAGTGACCGCGCATCGCCGAGTTTCCGCTTCGGTCCGGAGGACGGGCCAGCCGCGTTCGCCTACCGGCCGACCACGTATGATCGCAAGCGCCTGCGCGCCGTCGCCGTCCGCTTCAGCGCCGCCACCTTCGGGCACGAAGACCCGAACATCCTCTCGCAGCAGGTCCTGCAGGCCGTCCTCGACGGCATCAAGTGATCATCCCAGGAGTGCCGCACGCCCTATGCCCTCAGTCCGGTTGCTGGCCCTCACTCAATTCGCAATCGACGCCGCAATCAGAGCCTTTGCGGCGTCCTCATTGAAATTCCAACTCGGTCAGCCACAAATTGCTCTGGAGTCGCCAGCACCAGTCTACTGGCAATTCACTGATCGTCTGAACTGCGCCGGATATCAGGGATTTCCCTCAATGGACCGTAGACATACAGTTTCACTGAGTAGCGTGCATTATTTCGCCTCATTGCAATCCAAGACCTTCGAGTATTTCCACATCGCAAGGAGGGTTATGATGACGCGTTCGCGTTTTATCGAGACAATCCTGGCTTTAGCTGAGGACACCTCGCTGGCCGATGACGAGGCGCTGGACTTGCTCGCCCGTAGCTTGCTGTCCGCATTGATACTTGATCCGTAGACGCCCGAAACTCTCAAGCATGCGGCCGCACGGATGCTCCAGAAATCAGATTGCGCGCCGACGAAGGCTGACGTCCGTACCGATGACGACACTCGGAGCTGACTGTCGCTCTGTACCGTGCGTGGGCGAATTCAACATAAACAGTCCGGCCCAATGCAATTGACGACCCTGGGGTGATAGCAATGCGGGCCGCGTTTGACGCTGCAACACTGCATCAGTCACGCCTCATCCTCGCCCCGCGCGCCGCAACTTCGCCACGAGGTCATCCGGCACCTTGAACGCGATCTCGTAGCGCTTGTTCTCGTTGATGACCTTGTGGCGCTCAAGGAGGCCGAGGTCCACGAGCTTGCTGGCCCGCCGGGAAACCGTGTTGAGGTGGCTGGGATCGTGCTCCATCAGCACGGCCGTTGTGATGATCGTGCCCTTGGCCAGGCGCGCCAGGATCACGCAATAGGTGCCGAGCAGTACGCGGGAGAACGCGTCCTCGTCGGTTTTCGAGAAGATGTCGGCGGCATGCACCATCAGCAGCCCGAGGTCGGTCTCGGACAGCTTGCTGTGGATAACATCCGATTGCTTCTTAGACATTTATTGTGACTCACCATAAATAGGCGTTAGCGGGGCGCGGTTGGACAAGGGATCACCTCATGGGGCGACAGCAAGACTAGCGCTTCTGCTCATTTGCACCAATGTTGGTGAATCAAGGGCGGATGGTGAGGGATGCACAGCTTTCTTGTGCACCGCCAGCGTCTGTCTCGCGACTTGGGGGGACACCTGCTGATGGCGACCTTCGAAACTCTCGCTTCCAAATGTGCAGCTGGCGTCGCGCTCGACTTGCTAGTCGCGATTGCCAACATCGAAAGCGGCATTTAGCCGCTCGCTGTCCGTGACGGGTCCACGCTGTCGAAGGCCGGGTCTGCCGGCGAGGGCATGGCCCTGGTTGTCGGCGCGGCCGGCCAGGGCCATGAGCCGCGGGTCGGGCTGATGGGGTTGACCGAGCAGCAGTTGCGCTTGAGGGGCCTGTCGTTGGCGGACGGTTTCGACGCGTTTAGGTCGTTGTCAGCAGCGGCCGCAATCATCACGGCTTCGAAAGGCGGGACGGCATCGCAAACGCTGAGCGCCGAAGCGGCCAATTGGGCCGTGGCTAGAACCTGGTGGCCTTCGGGCGAGCAATACGCATCGTTGTCCAACTTTGAAGCTGCAATTGCCCGCGAGCGGGCGAATGCAGCCATCCTTTTGAAGCGCGAGATCGCGCTGTCGTCCACAACGGAGGCATCTCCCGAGGAAACGCCCCTGCACCCCGCAGAAAAGCGGTCGGCGTCACACGAACCCGACTGCTGGGACATTTTTGCGCGCCAACGCGCCGGTCTCACCCAATGTGACGACCCGGCGCCCACGGGCGCTACCGAGCCTGGTGAGCGTAGCCACCCATCCGAAGCCGCGTCCGTCGCAAGCTTCGGAACCGCCGAAACGCCCCGATGAAAGGGAGACAACCTCATGTCCCGACAGACCTGCCAACTTCTGTTTTGTGCCACGGCTCTCATCGTCGTTCTGGTCGCTGCCAGCGAGCCCGCCTATGCCCAGCGCGTGCTCGGCAAGGCCGACACCTTCCTGCAGAAAGTTGTCGACGCTCTGACCGGAACAACCGGCAAGCTTATTGCCACCATCGCTGTCGTGGCTGTTGGCCTGGCGGCCGTGTTTGGCCGCATCGAATGGACCAAGGCGCTGATTGTGCTCGCCGGCATCGCCATCATCGTCGGCGCGCCGCAACTCGTTGCCGCCTTGTGGGGCAGCTGACGCGCCATTGTTGCCTTGAGAGCGTCTGCATCGATGCGCCCAACCCACGGGATTGCCATGGATCACGAGCCACACGAGATCGAGGATGTCTGCTTCCTCGCCCTGACCCGCCCGGTGATGCTGCTGGGCGTGCCCGTCGAAGGCGTTGGCGTCACCCTCGTGTTTTCGATGCTGTGCTTCATCCTGCTCGGCATCCAGTACGGGCTGGTCGGCATTCCGCTGCACTTTTTGTTCCGCGCCATCGCCTGGCACGACCACAACCGCTTCGCAGTGCTCCGGTCCTGGATCGAAGTGCGCGGCCGGCAACTCAATCGACATTATTGGGGCGGCTCATCGTGCTCGCCCGCGCGTGTCCGTCACACCTATACGATGCTGGATGACACCCATGTCCAATGACACGCTGGCCAAACGCGAAGTCCTCGGCGCTACGCATATTCCTTACATGCGCCATGTCGATGCCCACACCGTGGCGCTGACCAACGGCGAACTCCTGTCGATGATCGAGATCGGCGGCCTCCCGCACGAATGCGCCGGCATGTCGGATATCAATGCGCACCACCGCATGCTGAACGGTCTCTGGCTCAACCTTGCCGACGAGCGCGAGGCGCTGTGGTCCGTGTTGATCCGCCGTAGCGTGCAGGACTATCAGCAGGCCGAGTTCGGCAACGCCTTTGCGGAGCGCCTCGACGCCCGCTACGGCGCGCGTATGAACGGCATGGCGCTCTACCGCAACCGGCTGTTCCTCGCAGTGCTGCGGCTGGCGCCCGCCGATCCCGTCTCGCGCACCGCCGGAAAGCTCCGTAAATCCGCACACCCTCAGATCAGCGACGACGACCTCGAACAGCACAAGGACAGGCTGCTTGGGGTGACCGCGGGCCTCGCAGGCGCGGGAACCCGCAGCTTGGGACTCGTCGAGCGCGACGGCCTCGTCTGGTCCGAGATCGCAACAGTGCTGCACTGGATGCTCGGCGGCCGGCAACCGGCCGTGCCGCTGACCTTGGGACCGCTCTGGTCGGCTGCCTACCAGGACCGCATCGTCTTCGGTCACGAGACCCTCGAAATCCGCCATCCCGAGCGGACCGAATACGCGGGCATCTTGGGCCTCAAAGAGTATCCGTCCACGACGCGGCCGACAATGACGGACGAACTCTTGACCGCGCCGATGGAACTGATGGCCGTCCACTCGTTCTGCTTCAAGGCCAAGGCGGCGGCGCGCGAGCTGATGCGCCGGCGCATCAATCAGCTCACCTCGTCCCGCGACAATGCCCGCAAGCAGGTCCCTCTGGTTGCTCACGCCATCGAGGAACTCGCCGACAACAAGTTCTGCATGGGTGAAAACCAGGGCCTGCTGGGCGGCCACGAGGTTTGCGAGATTTTTGACACGATACGGCTTTCCTAGGACTCGGCAAAGTGGTAGCCACATCGTTATGCAGCGGCGGGGTGGGTCCGACACTACAACAGTGCTGGTGCCAGACAACAGAGATGTGATGCGCGGTACTTTGCGCTCGACAATGCAGCGGTGTGGGTCAGCGAAGATATTGTTTGAGACTTGAGCAATACCCGAAGTTACCATTTGTAGGGGTCGAGTCTATGTCGATAATTTGGATTTCAATTATTGGAATAATCGCCGCGATTTCAATGGAAGGACTCCTTGCATTCTTAAAACGGCGAGCCGAGAAACGTAGAAAGATGGAGCTAATAAATACAAAGGAACCTCAAAAATTCGTAGAGCTAACTGAAAAGCTTTGGTGGCACGGAGCCTACCCGAAAAGCAAAATAGTTTTCCGAATCGGGACGGATGTTCAAAGCTTGACGATTGCGGTTGATCTTATGGGCGCCGGCTCCGAACCGGCTTCCAGGTTGCAAACCTTTCATTTTGCAGTAGCGGAACTTGTGCCAATGGTGTTGGCACAATTTCCCGTCATCGGCATGCTCACGATTGTTGGTAACGGCTCCTTTGTCGACATTCGCGGCCATTCCAGCTACGGACCATACGCTCGAATCGAATTCCTCAGAAGCACATCCGATGGCATCAATTGGCAAAATATTGATAAAAACAATTTACCGAAGCTCGCTGACAAATACTGGGTGCATTCTTCTTTGATCCGCAAAGATAAAACGGACAATGAGGATGACGATAGGCAGTCGAGAAATTGGGCGATGCTGCTGAAGCGCTAACAGTGGAGCTAACACCGTAAGCGGCGCACCGCCCAGGATGGCAAAATCACAGCCGCTTCACTTCCCCCTCAAAAACGCCGACACCTTCCGCAGCCGCTCCATGTCCGCCGCCTCCGGCAATTGCGGCTTGTCGCGCACGGCGTCGACCATTCACAGGAAGCTCAGGGGATGATCCGGCGCGCTGGATGCAGGAGCAGTAAGACCGCGGCGTAGCGCGGGTTTCGAAGTCCAGTGAAGGTTCAACCGGGAGCCGTTGTCTCCCGGAACGGTGGCGGCTGGCCTCCGCGCTATCGCGTGAGTGGCGGCCCGTGTGCCACCTGTGATGGTCGCGTCAGTCGCGTTTTTCGAATTTCACAATCCAAGGAGGATCGAGATGCGTCGTCTCGTGAAAGGCAGGATCATGCTTGCTGCCGTAGTGTTCGCGGTGCTCACCGCCAGTGCCGCCGCGCAAGGCATCCCCGTGATCGACGTTTCTGCGATCACACAGGCGATCCTGCAGCTGCTGCAGATGCAGGCCCAGTTCACGCAGCTGCAGCAAACCCATGCCAGCTTCAACAAGCTGACCTCCATGGGCGATATTGCCGCCGTGCTCAACATACCGGGCGTCCGGCGCGCCCTGCCGGCGGATTTCGGCGCGGCGCAGTCAGCGCTGCTTGGCCAAGGCGCGGATACGTCGTCGGACGGTATCTACGTCAATCCGGCGTCCGACTACTACACAAGCCAGATCAACCAGCAGCGGGGCGGCATCGCCGGCCAGAAATCCGTTGGCCAGCAGATGTACGACGCGGCCTCCAAGCGGATCGACGGCATCGAGACGCTGCGCCGCCAGATCGGCCAGTCCGAAGACCCCAAGACCATCGCGGACCTGCAGGCCCGTATCCAGACCGAGATCGCATCCGCCAATACAGATGTCCTGCGCATGCAGGCGCTCGCCATGGTCGTACGCGCCGAAGAGCACCGGGAGGATATCCGGCGCGCCCAGGACTTCGAACAGAGCCTGCAGAAGCAGATCGATACCTTGCGCGGCAGCGGAGGCGCCCCATGACATCCTTCACGGAGTTGATGGACCTCATCCTCTCGCCGCTGAAGACGGCTGCGGCACAAGGCGCGGAGAACCTGGCCTCAGGCATCGGTACGGCCGTCCAACTTGGGCTCACCCTCTACATCATCCTCTATGGTTGGCAGGTGGCGCGCGGCGAGATCGCCGAACCGTGGAATGAATTCGCCAAGCGTGCAGTCAAGCTTTGCATCATCGTGGCCTTGATCCAAGGCACCGGGCTTTACCGGGAGTATGTCATCGACTTCCTGGCCGGTTCCTTGCCGGATTCGCTAAGCAACGCGCTGTCAAACAAGCCCATCCCGGACGCAAGCGCCTTCGACAGCCTCGCCAACCAGGTCGCCATCCTGCTCACCGAGGTCTGGCAGGGTACGGGCTGGAGCGCGCCGGCCGCGACCGCGCGGGCTGCGGTGGTCACGCTGCTGGTCATGCCGTTTCTGTGGTGCGCATTGATCGTCGGATTTATCGTGACGATGTGGGCCAAGGCCGGCATGTATTTTGTCGCCACGCTCGGGCCCTTGTTCATCGCGCTGGCGATGTTCGAGCAGACCCGCAAATACCTGCAAAACTGGCTTGACCAGATCGTCACCCAGATTGCGCTTCAAGTGCTGGTGGCACTCACCTGCGGGCTGGTCATGCAGGGCCTCGACAGCGCCACCAAGGTCGCGCCGACGCCGGACTCGATCTTTGCCCTGGCCGGTCACGTGATTGTCCTGGCGCTGTTCAGTATCGCCATCTGGTCGTCGCTGCCGCGGCTTGCAATGACCGTTATCAGATCCTTTTTCGCAGCCCTGTTCGTGTTGAGTGTGGCGGCCTCGGCCATGGCTGTTGAGTTGCCGCGCCAGGCTTCCGCTGATGGCCGTATCCGGTTCGTCGACTACCAGCCCTACACTGTCGTGCGGATCGTCGGCATACTGCGCTCATCGGTGCGGGCCCGCAGCCCTAAAGTCGCCCTTAGGCCATTGATTGCAAACAACAATCGGATACCGGCGAATAACCAAAAAGTCCAGCGATTCATATACGTCACTGAGCTAAGTATGAGCAAGAAGCAAGTCCAAATCAGGACAGCCGATGACAGAACTGGGGATTTCAAGCGAATGCTGACAGCTAGGCAAACTATCGCTGCCAATAATCCCAGCAGTGACAGTTGCGCGAGTGTATTTCCGGAAAGGAATTCAGCAAAATCAAGAGGCGCCAGTTTGGCTACGTTCGCACGTATCTGATTCACAAAACCAAACATCAAAAACAAGTCAAGAAGATGCGCGGCAGCTAGCCAAGCGGTGGCGATAAAACCTTGAGCTATGCCCTTATTGCAGCCGGATTGGAGCGTTGTATCCGGCCACACTATCCTCCAGAGTCTAGTCAACGGATTGTTGCGCGAACGGCTGTCGGCTTGGGCGTTGTTCAGCGAAGGCGGCAGCTTCGACCCCAGCCTTTTGGTGCTGCCAGGCACCGGCGGCGGCGCAAGCAGCCCGGGAACATCACAGGCTCTCGTCCAGTTGTCCATGCCTGCACGCCAAACAAAGTCATCAGATTGCAGACGACCGTTGCTCGCGGCGCTTTCCATCTGGTAGAATGAGAATGGCCCCCAGCGTTGGCCGTCGCGCGAAACATACCACTCCATCTTACCCCCGCCGCAATGAGGGCGTCAGCGTAGCATGGCGTTTGTTGCGGTCAACAGCTCCAACAAACCTGCCGCAGCCTGCAGCTACGACGTTGTCGCGGTGGCGCGCTATTAGGTCTCGTACTCAAATAATTCTAGCATCTTTGCACGAACAGTGATTCAAGCTTCGAAACATCGGAGCTTGGAT
>Ga0209068_10000393_pt1 | contig 24159 bp, 27 predicted proteins | sample ColStrG_CSR_2012_FD_187200 | JGI IMG/M metagenome (GOLD analysis project Ga0209068, IMG submission 187200) | Freshwater sediment microbial communities in response to fracking from Pennsylvania, USA - Cold Stream Run_MetaG_CSR_2012 (SPAdes)... | ecosystem: Environmental > Aquatic > Freshwater >...
CGTGAGGGTCGTCGCGTTCGACGACCCTCACGCGTCCACCATGACGAGGCCGCCCTGTCGGCGTGCCTTCTCTTCCTTGTAGTCAACGGCGAGGCTCTGCATGAGCCCGGCGAACTCGCCGAGTTCCTCGACGGTCAGGTCCCGCAGGTCACCCCAGCGCATGAAAGTGTCGCGCCATGCCGGGTACCACGTGTTCGTCCCGTCGGTCGGAACTTCCGGTTCCGGGCGGTCCTCGTCCACGGCTGATGCGCGGCCTGTAGTAGTAGCCGTCGAGGTCAGTTCCTTGACGGCGGTGACGACACCGATGTCCCGGCCGCCGTCGGACTGTTCGGCGATGAGGGCTCGGACCTCGTCCTCCTGTCCGGCGGCGGTGCGGAGGTAGTGAGCCGTCCGCGTCGTGAACGGGAACGCCTGCTCGTTGAGCCAACGGCCGTACTCGGTGTCGCCAGCGAACAGGTCACGCGCCTCGGTAAGCAGGTGGCCGATGGCGAACATGCCGTCGATGGTCTTGCCGAACTCCTTGCGGACGGCCTTGGCGATGGCGCCGAGGCGCTTCTCGGGGGTGCCGAAGGTGATGCTCGGCGTGATGAGGTCGGCCGTAAGTTCGGGCAGGGTGTCTGCCTTCGCCGACACGACGCGGAGGGCGACCGGCGTTCCGGCTCCGTTGGTGATGACCTCGCCGGTGATTGCCTCGGCCTCGGGGGTGATGGTCTTGGTTTTCGTGGTCATGGCTGTTTCCTTTCTGGATGCTGACTTCGATGTGGTCGTGGAGGTGGCTGAAGTCGTTCGGTTCCTGCTATGCACGGGGCGTATCTGTTTCAGTCGGTAACGGTTGGCCTCTCGCCCGAGGGGCTCTCCGCCGGGCTGATGTAACGGATGTGCAGGCCGCATGGAGGTAAGGGAGGACGTTCATCCGACGCAGTACCTGAGCGCCGCAGCGGACCTTACGTATTGGAGCCAGCACATGGCAAACACAGCATCCGGTCGGACCATCCCGACCTCCGTCAGCAACAAGTCCTCCGTCCCGAAGGACCTCATCAGTGCGCGGGAGTGCGTCAAGAACGCACTCCGGTCGAGTTCCGGCATCGTCGGCCTGACCACGCAGACCAATGCGGCCGACGTCACCGGCGCGCTCGTCACCCTCGCGTCTGACTCCGTCGTGGTCGGTCAGGCCGTCGCGGACCTCGTCACCCGAGCGAACCTCGGACCGGCCAGCGGTTCCATCGCGGGCATCACGGCCGCGAGCACGTGGGCTCAGTTGGTCACCGCCATCGCGGCCTCGTGAGGGCGAAAGCGTCGTGACAGGCTAGGTGTCGCTGCGCGCGGCGAGTCTCCCCTGCTCGGTCCGGCTAGACTGACGGAACCGGGAAGAAGAGGAGGTCGAAGACCTATCGCGCACGCGCTCATCACCGATGGCACCACGCCGCTCTTCCCCGAGCCTGAGGCGCCCAAGGCCTCACCCCCTCCCCCGTTTCGCTTCATCGACCTCTTCGCCGGCATTGGCGGTATCCGGGCCGGTTTGGAGTCCGTCGGTGGGTCGTGCGTGTATACGGTCGAGTTCGACCGATGGGCAATGCAGACCTACTCGGCCAACTACGGCAAGGTCGGTCCTGACGGCAAGCGCATCGCCGAACCGCCGCGCGATATCTACGACGTCAAGGTCGGGGACATCCCCGCCTACGACCTCCTCGCAGCCGGCTTCCCTTGCCAGCCCTTCAGCATCGCCGGCGTATCCAAGAATCTGAGCCTCGGCCGCGAGCACGGGTTCGAGCACGCGAAGAGCGGCAACCTGTTCTTCCAGATAACCCGCCTCATCGAGGAGGCCAAGACGCCGCCACGCGTCCTGTTCTTGGAGAACGTCAAGCACCTAGTTCGTCACGACGGCGGCAACACGTTCAGGGTCATCAAGGAGTCGCTAACCGACCTCGGCTACAACCTCAGCACGACGGTCATCGACGCAAGCCCGTGGGTGCCTCAGAAGCGCGAGCGGACGTTCATCGTCGGCCTGCACAGCGACGTGTACGGCGAGCGGACTTTCGAGTTTCCTCCTGACGAGGACTACCCCTCCAAGCCGTGGCCGATGCTCGCGTCCGTCCTCGAACCGGAGCCGGTCGATGACAGGTACACGCTGTCCGAGCACCTGTGGGAGTACTTGCAGGGCTACGCGCGCAAGCATCAGGCGGCGGGCAATGGCTTCGGGTTCAGCAAGTTCGGGCCTGAGGACCGGGCGCGGACGCTGAGCGCCCGCTACTACAAGGACGGGTCCGAAATCCTCATCCAGACCGACAAGGCCCAGCCTCGGCGCCTGACGCCGCGTGAGTGCGCCCGCCTAATGGGGTACCCGGACGACTTCGACATCCCCGTGTCAGACACACAGGCCTACAAGCAGTTCGGCAACTCGGTCGTCGTCCCAGTCATCAAGTTCCTCGCCGAGGCACTCGTGAAGCAGGACATCCTGACGCCGACAGGTGCCCACCCGTAGGCCATGAAGGTCGCCGTCAAGCGCCTGTCCGTGGTCGAGGTGGACTCCACTCGCTCGAACCAGCATGAGCTGAATGCCACCATCCTCAGGCGCGAGCTGGGCTTCCCGGAAGGGCGCACGTCAGGGCCGCTGACGCTGGTCATGTACTCGGGCACCGAGGCGCCTGAGGAGTTCGAGGGCGGCTACACGTTCTCGAACGTTCGTGAGGGCAAACCGCGTCCAGCCGAGTACCACATGTACTACACGTCGGCTGCGCTGCCGCCGACTGCCAAGCCCGGGGACCTGCTCATCCTGTTCCGCGAGGCGGGCTCGAACGAGCTGCGTGGCGTCATCGCGGCGGCGGGGTCCGCGACCGAGGAGGAGCTGCTCGACGCGCTGCTCCTGAACATCGACCCGCAGGACATGAGCCTGAAGTACGCCGAAGGTGCCGTCACGGCCACGCAGGCACAGGCCGTGGCGCGCGCACTCGGGGCGATGCCGACGACCTTCAACGCCACCGACCACCCCACATACGCAGCAGCAGTCACGGCCGGCAAGCTGCCGACCGGAGCCGTGATGGCCCAATCCGGTGAGGAGCTGGTCGCAGCCTCGGGAATGACCATCACGGACCCTGATGTCCGCTTGGAGTCGGTGCTCGCTGCCGAGACGGAGTTGTTCTTCGCAATCAACGACCGCATCGGTCAAGACGGTCTGGACAAGCTGCTCGCCTCTGGTGCCTCGTTTGCGGCCATCGACAAGTACTTCCAGAGCCGACAGAACGGGTCGAAGTCGCGACGTGGGACGAGCCTCATGCTGCACTTCAGTTCGCTGCTGACCGCCGAGGGCATCCCGTTCAAGCGCGAGTGCAATACGGGTAAGCCGCCTCCGGCCGACTTCATGGTCCCGAGCTGCGATGCGTACAACGACCCGGCCTTTCCCGACGAGCGGCTGCGGATGGTTTCGGCCAAGTCCACCTTGAAGGAGCGGTGGACCGAGGTCATCCCCGAGGCGGGACGCATCGACGAGAAGTACCTGCTCACGCTCGACAAGAAGCTCACGGACCCAGTCATCCGGGCGATGCGGGACGAGAAGGTCAGACCATTCATGCCGAGTGCTTACCTCGCCGAGGCATACGACAGTCGAACGACCCGGCCACTCCTCGGCAGCATCACGGAGCTGGTCGCCGAACTGCGCGCTGTCCTGTAGCCGTGCCTGACGTCGTCAGCCCGGAGACGCGGAGCCGGATGATGAGCGGCATCCGAGGTCGTGACACGAAGCCCGAGCTGGCGGTCCGCCGATACCTCCACGCCAGAGGGTTCCGCTTTCGGCTTCACGTCCGCGAGCTGCCCGGGCGGCCCGACATCGTCCTCCCGCGTCATCGGACCGCCGTGTTCGTTCACGGGTGCTTCTGGCATCGTCACGCGGGGTGCCGGTTCGCGTACACCCCGAAGTCTCGTCAGGAGTTCTGGCTCCCGAAGCTCGAAGGCAACGCCGCCCGTGATGCTCGGAATGAGGAGCGCCTGCGCGACCTCGGGTGGCGGGTGGAGCTGGTATGGGAGTGCGAGGCGACGCCCGAGCGACTGGACCAGCTCGCTAGAGACATCGGCGACTCGGACGAGAGGCTATGTGTCGAGGAAGTCCCAATCGTCACCGAGGACCCATCGTAGGGCTGACAGCTTGCCGTTCCACATGCCCCACTCGAAGTCATCGTTGACTGGTCGGATGTCGCCCGAGGGGTGACGCTCACGAACGCCCTCGGCGGCTTCTTTCGCCATCTTCAGTATCTCGGGCGTCACATCGTCCTCGCCGGCCTCGACCTTCGCCAACATCACAAGGTGACGCTCATGCCAGACCCGGTCGTAGAACTCACTCTCCGCTGCGAGTATCTCGCTCTGCGACCGCGTGCCACTGAGGACGAACCGGTCGAGGAACGCGCGCTTGTCGCGCGTTAGGCGGGCGAGCACCGGGCGCTCCCACCATCGAATACGGAACGGCGGACGCTGGTTCTGCACGTACAGCTTCAGATTGTCCTTGGCCGGGTTCGAGAGGAACCCTGACGCCACGATGAGAGCGACGTCCGGTCGCTCGGCCTGCGCCCACGCCAACAGTCCTTGGAACGCTTCAGGAGGCACACCCCTCGCGTAGTGCTTCGCGTCCACGAACCACGTCTCTAGGTAGGTGGAGCCGTCGAAGTCCTTGCGTTCGAGCTGTGCCTCGATGTCGCGGCCACGGTCAGCAGGGCTCGCAGGTTTTGGTGTGCCCTTGCGCCAGTCCACGTTGACGAAGCCCAGCTCGCCGAGCAGCTCGAAGCAGAACTCCTCGAAGTCCGTCTCGTCTAGGTTCGTGAAGTCCAGCGCGCCCATGTGAGGACGATACGACACAAGCACGGCCCGGGGACCGGATAACGGTCAGATAAGCCGTGCTCGCTACCCTCCGGGCTGGCCCCCGCGCCGCACCGCGCCGAGTCGTGACAGCCGGGTCGAGCGGGCGTCGGGGGTCGTGACAGGCTAGGTGTCACAGGCGAGTGCATTACTCGTGCTAGCGACCCGCAGCGGGTTGTCAGTACCGAGGTGGCACATTGAACGTTTGTGCTAAATCGCCTAACCTGTGACCCAGCGGGGCTACCTCGCGGCGAGCGTCGAGGTGCCCCCTTAGTGAGGTACCTATCGTGACTCGGAACAATCGCCATGTGACGCAAACTGACAACGGTCGATGGGCCGTCCGTCGAGAGGGCTCAGAGCGCGCTTCCGGCATCTTCGACACCCAAGCCGAGGCCACGGCTCGCGCCCGCGAAATCGAGCGGAATACAGGCGGCGGTGAGGTCGTCATCCACGGCACGGACGGACGCATCCGCGACTCGGACACCGTGCCGCCCGGACACGACCCGTTCCCTCCCCGCGACGAGAAGTAGTCACCGTGACCGACGAGCCGTTGGAACCGGCCGGAACTGTCCAGAGTCCCGGCGAGGACTGGGTCTACCTCGTCGGACGGCCGCCTGCCGGGGAGTTCCTCGGCTATGTCAAGTTGCAGACTGTCGGAGGAGACACCGCCGACGTCGGTACCCTCATGAATGTCTGGCGTGCTGCTAACGCCCATATCCAAGAGCTGGTTCTGGCTGAGGCGGGCGCAGCCAACAACGCCGAAATCGGGAACCTACCCGACGCCATGGCACCGCTCGTTGAGAACGTGGCCGGTGACCCAATCGTCGGAAACACGTTCAATGCGGTGCCCATGTCACTCGGCATGGTCGAGTTGGACAAACTTGTCGTCTTCCAAAAGCACATCAACCTTCGATACGTCGAAGAGTTGAAAGCACAACTCGGGCCGACACCGTCGGACGAGGACGTGTTCCGGTTCGCGTTGCCGTACGACCATCCAGTCCCGCCCGTGGTCACGGCTCGGACCGCACAGAACCAGTGGCTGCTCACGTCGCCCTCGGCCGACTTCCGCTTCCTAAGCGGCGAACTAGTGAATGCGCAGCAACTTGTCGGCGTGCCCCTGAACGGTGTACCTGCCGGAGTCATGGCGGTAATCATTGGCCACGGGAGCAACTTCCTAAACGCGATAGCGGCCGAGGGTCGGCTGGTCCTGAACAACGGCAGCCATCGCGCGTATGCGTTGCGTGACTTGGGGATAACTCACGCCCCATGCCTCATCCAGAATGTGACGACGCGCGACGAACTCGAACTCCTTTCCGACGAGGTGTTCAAGAACGCGGACCGCTACCTCAGCGACCCACGGCCGCCGATGTTGAAGGACTACTTCGACCCGCAACTCCGGCAGGTACTCCCGAGCCAGCGTCTCTCGACACAGGTGCGCGTGAGTTTTGGGATTGACGTTCTGCGAGTACCGCGTTAGTGCTTCAGACTCGTGTGCAGGAGGGCGGCAGTACACCGACCTGTCTGAGAAGGGAAATGAGAACGGGTACTGCCCAAACCACTCGACCGGCGTCAAGCTGCCCGATGACTTCGTGGTCACGCCGCTCCAGTACGTGGACTAGCCCGCCCTCAGGCGTTTCGCCGACAGACATCGACGGAACGGTGCCCTACGCGCCCGCCCCCACTCGATACCCCAGCTACGCCAGCCGGTCGGGCGGCGGTGGCGGTGGTGGCGGTTCGAGCAGGGCACGCCGCTACGCGGTCACGTATTCCAGTGCTGAGCGCGCAACGCTCGACCCGGTACGCAGGCAGGTCGTGCAACTGGCCGAGACTCAGCCCGACCTTCGCGACGTGTTCCTCTGCCATGCGTGGGCGGACCGTGAGGGTGCCGCGCTCGACCTCTACAACCACCTGACCGGCCTCGATGTGAAGGTCTGGTTCAGCGAGAAGGACGCGCCGCTGGGCACGCCGTTGTTGAGCCAAATCAACAAGGGGCTGCGGAACTCGCGGACGGCCGTCGTGCTCGTGACTCCGGCGCTGCTCCAGAGCCTCCTATCCGAGGGCATCGCGGACCAAGAGCTGTCCGCGCTGCTGTTCACCGACCGCGTCATCCCGGTTGCACACGGCACGACGTTCGAGGAGTTGCGGAAGGTGAACCCGCTGCTGGCCTCGCGCAACGGCCTGACGACGAGCGAGCAGTTGTCGTTGGAACTCGCGGCCACCAAGGTCGCGGACGTGGCGCTCATCGACTGAGCTGGCCGTCGGGGTTGCAGGTGACGGTGCTGCAGGAAGGTGGCTCGTCGCGGGCACTCCGAGCCGGGCATGATGAGCACGTGACGCTCATCGACATCGACACGAACAATGAAATTGACCGTATCCCGGGTCGTCGAGAGTTCGACATCCTTCGAGGGCGGCTCACCGAGGCCGAGTTCGACGCGATGGTGGCTCGCATCGACGAACTAATCGACGAGGCTGGGGCTGAGATAGCGACGGCAGGATGGCTGCCCGGCAACGACTGGCGAGGCACACCGTTCCAGCCCATCTACGACAAGGCCGCCCGCGAGGACTTCGGCCGGTCCGCGATGTTCTTCGGACAGCTCGTTTGGTACACGGTCATGCGCCGGAAGGAGCGTTGGGGCTCGGGCAAGTATCAGGTGGACGGCCGCGACATCGGGAGCCGCACCTATTTCCGCCTGAACGGCTAGGGCTGCGGAGCCAGCAGTACACACGCATGTCCAAGGACCCTCGCGGCTATTGCCCGAACCATGCGACCGGCGTGCGGCTGCCGGACGACTTCGTCGTGACGCCGCTGCAGTACGCCGACTAGCCAACTCACGCAGCGGCGATCGCCCGCCCCGATCTGGCGGCCCCTCGATCCTCGGCGCGGCCGACGGGCGAGCAGCCAACGTCGCTTCACGACCCTGTCGAGTTCGCCCGCCGGGTCCTGCTTCGTACGCCCGGGTTGTGCACGCGTGGGTGCTGCAGCGAAGATGGGTGAAGCGTCCCAGGGTGCGACTCCAGGACAGCCGACGTCCTTCGCGCCCGTGGCCGCCCGGAGGGCCGATGGCTGGATCACTGCTCCTTCATCCGGATGCAGACGAGACCGGGTTCGCCAACAGGGCTGGCATCCGCATCGCCTGGCGCCGCTACGGGAACACTCCCGAGACGATCCTCTTCATCCCGACATGGAACTTCGTCGACTCCCGCGTCATGCGCCGCCAGGTCGATGGGCTCCGCGATCGGTTCCGCGTGCTGACCTACGATGCCCGCGGATCCGGCGCAAGCGACCGTCCCTCGGCCGGCTACCGCTTCGAGGACCATCTCGACGACGCTGTCGCGGTGCTGGACGCGACCGGGACGGCGGCGGCATCCGTCGTGGCGGCATCCGCTGGCACGCACGTCGCGGTCCTGCTCGCAAACCGGTATCCCGATCGCGTGCGGAGCCTCGTCCTGATCGCGCCTCCGATGGACGTTCCGAGCGACGATCGGCGTGACTCACCCGCGGACGGCGAGCCCGGGGCGCCCCATCCCGACTGGCGGACCGACTACCCGGCCTTCGTTCGTTGGTTCATCTCCACGGCGTTCCCGGAACCTCGATGGGATACGACGATCATGGAGATCGTGGAGATCGCCCTGGGCGCGGATCACGCGATGCTGCTCCAGCAGGGCAAAGAGCTCGACTGGGATGTGGCCCCGCGTCATCTTGAGGAAGTCTGCTGTCCGACGCTCGTGATACATGGAACTGCGGATCGGACGCTGGACGTTGACTCGGTGAAGGCTGTCGCGTCGTCGATTCCCGGCGCGGACCTCGCGCTCCTCCACGGCCTGGGCCATCGTCCCGATATCAGCCGGCCCGTGATCGTCAATCCGATCCTCGGCGACTTCCTCGGCCGTTCACCATCTGCCCCGTTGGATCCCGGCAGGTAGGATCGAAGCGCGCCGCCGTCGCAGCCGGTCAACAGGAGGCTGACCCGCCGTTGGCGGTGCCTCGACTCATCGACGAAGATCCGACGACCCGACAAGGTTGGCCCCACGACACGGGATCGCGACAGGGCTGCACTGCTCGTGACTTCGGCGCTGGCGCCGGTTAAGCTTCCGTCGGAGGTGGCCGATGACTGTCCAAGAGGCCTTCGAAGAGGCCATGCACCACGAGACGGCGACGGGCGTGATGAACGCACTCATTCAACAGGGCGTGTGGATGGCCGACGAAGACACCATGACGGCCGCGATCCACAACGTCTACTGCGGCATCATGGCCGACCACGATCATCCCAACGAGAAGGATCGCGATCAGGCTCGGCAGATGATCGCCGCCATCGGCCAGTCGATCGGGACCGGAGCCGGCGCAGGAAAGGACTGAGGCGCTCGCCTGCCACGAAGCCAAGAGACCCTCCCGACATCGGGAGGGTCTCGTTGATATCTCGTGGTGCGGCAATTCGGGACCGGGGGTCCCGCGCGACGCTACTTGCGGCTGTTGTAGCTCGCGAGGCCCTGCCAATCGCCCCGGACCGCATAGGACGCCTGGGTCGGCCACGTGTCGAGGCTCGAGGGTGGCAGCGCCCCGCCTTGGGCGATGATCTTTCGCAGCTCCGACGGATCCGTGTGCTCGAGCTCCGCGTAGGTCGTCACGCCGCCCTCGGACAGGATCGAGGAGATCCGTGGCCCGATGCCATTGAGCTGTGTCAGGTCGTCGGGCGGCGCGGCCTTGGCCTTGGGCGCTTTCGACTTCGACGTTCCGGTGTGGCTGGGCTCTGAACCCCGCTTGTTGTACTTCATCATGCCCTGCCAGTCGCCTTTCGCGGCGTAGCTGGCCTGCATCGGCCATGACGCGACATTGGCGGGCGGCACCATGTCCGCTTCGTGCAGTGCATGACGGAGTTGCGGCTCGTTGGCCTCGGCCAGTGCCGCATAGGTCGTGATCCCCGCGGTCGCCAGGGCGGCGCTTGCTTTGGGCCCGACGCCCGAGAGCTGCGTCAGGTCGTCGGCGAGCGGGGCAACTTCGGCCGGTGCGGGGGCCGCAGCGGGCTCGGCAACCTCCGCCGGAGCCTCGTCGGGGACTTCCACCTCGTAGTCCGACACGACCTCGGCGCCGCCGAGCTGGTCCACCGCCGGATCCACGAGGGCCTTCAACGCTGCTGCCTTCGCCGGGGGCAGCGTGCTCGAGATCAGGAGCGCCTTATCGGCGGTGATGGCCTGCTCGATCATCCCGATGGATGCGGCCCAATTCCCTTCGTACAGGATGAACAGGGCGCTCTTGCCCTTGTCGAGCTCCTTCGTGACCTGTCGCATGAACTTGTCGTCGATCCCGATGTCGTGCATGCGATTGCGCAGGCCGTTGAGGACGCCTCCGGCCGCGCCGCCGACGACTGCGCCGGCCGGCCCGAGGACGATGGCGCCGACGATGACGCCGAGCCCGGCGCCATGGACGGCGCCCTTGGCGCCGCCGAGATCGGTGGTCTGGTGGACCTTGACCCTGAACCTCGTCCGGTCGGCGATCGCGGCATCGACGATCTTCACGTTGGCGTCGACGTCGTCGATCTCCTGGAGCCGCTTCAAAAGTCGTCGCGACGACTTGCCCGTGTCCAGCACGAATGCGGCAAGGGTCTGACCGTACTCTTCGCTCATCAATCCAGCCTCCCACAAGAGGGTCTAGAAGCGCCACCACGGTGGTTGCGCTGATGTTGTCCCATCGCGGAGCAGATCGGTGAGATCAACCTCTCGGACCTCATCGTCAGGGACGGTGAGATGAGGCGGTGGGAGGTCGGTCGCATGGGAATCATGGCGTCTGTGGCGCGGAGGCGCCATCGATGGTCATTGACCCTCCGGCAGACACCTCCTCCCCCGGGAGCCTGCCGGTCGGCCCACTCTGCGGTGCGTGATGGCCTCGAAAGATGTCCCGGCAGGCGCTCGCCGATGCCAAGCCTCGGCGGACCATCACAGTACCACCATCGGGGCGACGGATCGGGCGCCCTGGACGCTGCGATCGCTGTCGGATCGAGCCGACGACGATCGGGCCGAGCCGATGCGCTGCATGACCGGTTACGATCCAGGGGTGAGAGCATCACCGCCGTTCGACACCGACCCAGCCCGGCTCGCCCAGCCCTTCCCGGCTTCCTTCACCTGGGGCTTCGCCACCTCCGCCTACCAGATCGAGGGAGCAGCTGGCGACGACGGCCGAGGACCGTCGATCTGGGACACCTTTGCCCGCCAGCCGAACGCCATCGTCGATGGCAGCACGGGCGACGTCGCCTGCGACCACTACCACCGCTACCCGGACGACGTGCGTCTGATGGCCGACCTGGGGGCGCGTGCATATCGCTTCAGCGTCAGCTGGTCGCGCGTCCTGCCTTCGGGGACCGGCGCCATCAATCAGCCCGGCCTCGACTTCTACCAGCGCCTCGTCGACGCGCTGCTCGGCGCGGGCGTCCAACCGCTGATCAACCTCTTCCACTGGGACCTGCCCCAGGCGTTGCAGGACCGCGGCGGCTTCGCCAACCCCGAGGTCGTGGACTGGTTCAGCGACTACGCCGCGCTGCTCGCCTCGAACCTGGGCGACCGCGTCAAGGATTGGATGACGTTCAATGAGCCGGCCGTCTTCGCCTTCCTCGGCCACGCCGACGGCATCCACGCGCCGGGGCTCCGCGACTGGCCGACGGCGATCCGGGTGGCCGACGGCGAACTGCGCGCTCATGCCTCCGCCAGCCAGGCCATCCGCGCTCAGGTCGATCACGCCAGGATCGGCGTGGCGTTCGATGTCAACCAGGTCGCGCCGGCGACCGATTCCGACCAGGACCGAGTCGCGGCCGACAAGTGGAGCTCCGCTCGCGACGCGTGGTTCCTCGATCCGCTCTTCGGACGCGGCTACCCGACGCTGGGACTCGCTGCCCACCTCGAAGCGGGTCACCTCGAAGGCATCGACCTCGCCGACCCGCCAGCCGGCGATCTCGATTACCTGGGCCTGAACTACTACCGGCGCGACTCCGTCAGTGCGAAGTCGGACCGCGCGTTCGATTGGGAGATCGGCGCCGCTCCGGGATCAGAGCAGACGCAGATGGGCTGGCACGTCGCGTCCGACGGTCTGCGCGACGTCTTGCTCGAGCTCAATCGGACGTACGCACCGCCCGAGATCGTGATCACCGAGAACGGCGCCGCCTACGCCGATGTCGCCGATCAGGACGGCAGGGTGCGCGACGTGGGCCGGCTCGAGTACCTGGCACGCCACGTCGCCGCGGCTTCCGCCGCACTACAGGCAGGCGTGCCTCTGACCGGCTACTACGTCTGGTCGCTTCTCGACAACTACGAGTGGAGTCTTGGCTACAGCCGGCGGTTCGGCCTGGTCCACGTCGACTTCGGCAGCCAGCGCCGCACGCCGAAAGACAGCGCACTTTGGTATCAGCGGCTGATCAGCGCGTCTCGGTGACCTTTCTGATCGAGCGCGGGTGCTCCGGGTTGAGGCCACGCGCGACGGTCAGGTGATAGGCGTACAACTGGGCGGGCACGATCTCGACGATCGGCGCGAGCCAGGGCGGGATGCCGTCTGGCAGGGCCAGTCCCTCGTCGATCTCACGCACCGCCGCCGCGTCCGACATCACCAGCAGGCGCGCGCCGTGGTCCTCCTTCAGGCGGGTCAGGAGGGCGACCTGGGCCTCGAGCTCGAGGCCGCTCGGGGCCACCGCCAGCACAGGTAGACCGGGCTCAGCCAGGGCAAGCGGCCCGTGCTCGAAGTCGGCCGCCGAATACGACATCGCAGCGACCAGCGCCATCTCCTGCAGCTTGAGCGCCCACTCGCGAGCGCTGGGGTAGCTGTAGCCACGGCCGAGCACGACGGCACGCTGGCGTTTGGCGTGCGCGGCGGCCAGGTCGCGCGCGTCATGTTCCGCCGTCAGCGCTGCCGACATCAAGGTGGGCAGGCCAGCCAGGTCGACCGCTTCCCTCGATGAGGCCGGGTCGAGTGCCACCGACAGCAGCGCGGCAGCGAGCAGCTCGGTCGTGTAGGTCTTGGTCGCGGCCGTCGCCTGTTCCGGTCCGGCGCACAGATCGATCACGTGGTCGGCCGTCTCGGCCAACGGGGAATCCGTGTCGTTGGTCAGCGCGATGGTCAGCGCGCCCTGCCTCCGCGCCTCCGCGACGACGGCGACGATGTCCGGTGAACGGCCCGACTGCGATATGCCGACGACCAGCGCGCCGGTCATGTCCGGACGCGCCCCGTAGAGAGTGATCGTCGACGGCGCCGCCAGAGCGACGACCAAGCCGTTTCTGATCGCCAGCAGGTACTGAGCGTAGATGCCGGCATTATCAGAGGTGCCGCGGGCGGCGATGGCGACGAACCGCGGCCGACGAGCCGTGACCGCGGCAGAGATCGGGGCGAAGGCCGCCGGCGCAGAGTCGAGTAGCCGCTGGACGGCGGCCGGCTGCTCCAGGATCTCGTCTCTCAGCCCCATGCCGTGAGCCCGTGACCGCGTGGGTAGACACCGGCGATGTCAACGGGCAACCGGCCGACGAACGACGCCTCGCCCAGCAGCGCGGCCGCCAGGGCCTCCATCGATGGCGGCAGGATGCCGTAGCTGCAGACATGTGTTCGGGCGGACGGGTAACGGAGCAGATCCCACGGCGTGCGCAGAGCGACCGTGACCGTCGGCTTGCCGCACGCCAGGACCGCGGCAGCCAGGACTGACTGCGCCGACTGGAGGTGCGCGGAGAACGTCCCGACGACGACGAGGTCGAAGGCCGCCAGCCGGTCGCCGAGACCGGCGATGTCAGCCTCGCCTGGCGACGCCGGCAAGAGGATCTCCTCCACGCCTGCGATCCGGCGGAGGAGGGCCGATGCCAGCGTCGGCGGCACCATCGAAGACGTGTCGGCCGGCGTCAGGTCGGCGGGCATCGACTGGACGACCGCGATCCGCGCGTCGGCGGCCGGCCTCAGCGGCAACAGCCGGTCGTCGTTGCGAACGAGGGTGATCGAACGCCGGGCCAGCTCGGCGGCGAGTGCCCGATGTTCGCCGCACCCGACGACGTCGAGCGGCGGCTGGTCGTAGCTTCCCAGCCAGCGGCGCAACTCTCCCAGTCGGCGCTGCGCCGCAGCATCGTCGTCGGAATCGATCAGACCTCGCCGCTGAGCCTGCGCGAGGCCTTCATCGAGCCGTTGCAACGCTGCCTCGTCCGCTGCTCCGAGCAGCACGTCTTCGCCAGCACGGAGAGCGGCGACGGCATCGACGATCTGCGCCGAGCCCTGAGCGAGGGCGCGCATGTCCAGGGCATCGGTGACGGTCACCCCATCGAATCGAAGCTGCCCGCGCAGCAGGTCACGCAGGACCGCGGCGGACAGGCTGGTCGGGAGTTCGTCGCCCCCGCCGGGTAGGGCGAAGTGGCCGGTCATGACCATCCGCGCGCCCGCCTCCAATGCCGCTCGAAACGGGACGAGCTCCCGTTCGGCCAGCTCGGCGCTCGTCCGGGGCACCAGCGGCAGCTCGAGGTGCGGATCCGCGGTCGTGTCGCCCGCACCCGGAAAGTGCTTGACGGTCGCGGCCACGCCGGCAGCTTGCAGGCCACGGACGGTCGCTGCGGCGAGCTTTCCGACGGCCACGGGATCGTCGCCGAAGCTGCGGATCCCGAGGGCCGGATTGGCTGGGTTATTGGCCACATCGCATACCGGCGCGTAGTTCACGTTGACACCGAGCGCACGCAGCTCGCGCGCCGTCGCGCCGGCGACACGCTCGGCCAGCTCTTCGTCGCCGCTGGCGCCGAGAGCCATGGCACCTGCGAACTGCGTCGTCCCGTCGCCCAGACCGATCAGCTGGCCGCCTTCCTGATCGGCGGCGACCAGCAACGCTGGTGCTCCGACCGGCCGTGCTTCCTGGATGGCGGCGGTCAGCCCGCGGATCTGAGACGGATCCACGATGTTGTGGGCACGGAAGAGCGTCACCCCGGCGACGCCCTGTTCCTGTATCCGCCTCGCTGCCGACGGCGGCAGCTCCGTGCCGGCGAAGGCGATCATGAGCCGCGCCAAGGTCACGACTTGACGGAGCCGGCCAGGATCCCTCGCACGAAAGCCCGCTGGAGAAGCAGGAAGACGACCAGTGGCACGATCATCGTGATGAATGCGCCGGCGGTGAGGAGATGCCACGAGCCGCCGCGACTTCCGATCAAGTTGTACAGGGCGGTCGGCAGGACGCGAACCTCGGCACCGGGTCCCAGGAAGACGAGTGCCACCAGCAGGTCATTCCAGACCCACAGGAACTGGAAGATGGCGATCGCGCCCAGGGCCGGGATCGACAGCGGCAAGACGAGCTTGATGAACGTCTGGAGATGGGTCGCGCCATCGATCGCGGCAGACTCGAACAGGTCGCGCGGGAGCTGCGAGATGAAGTTGTAGAGCAGGAAGATCGCGAGCGGCAGACCGAAACCCGTGTGAGCCAGCCAGATGCCGAGGAACGAGCCGTACAGGTTCCCGGCGCTGTAGATCTGGAGGATCGGGATCAGCGACATCTGGATCGGCACCACCAGCAAGGCCACCACGATCGTGAACAGGATGCCGCGACCGCGGAACGGGATCCAGGCGAACGCATAGGCAGCAAAGGCGGCGATGGTGATCGGGATGGCCACCGACGGGATGGTCACGATCAGGCTGTTGATGAACGCGTTGCCCATGCCGTCGCTGGCGATGACCGTCTGGTAATTGTTCAGCGTCCATTGGTTGGCTTCGAATGGGTGGAGCAGGGCCGTCCACCAACCGGACGTCGTGATGTTCTTCGGATCGCGTACGGAGGTCACCAGCAGGCCGAGCGTTGGCACCGTCCAAAGGAGACAGATGATGAAGACAGACACGCGGAGGGGCAGACTCCGGATGAAGGCAGGCCGCCAGGCGGTCGCGCCTGCAGTCGGTTGTTCGATGGGCCGGGCCGGGGCGGTCATCCTTCCACCTGCTGACGTTTGAAGTTGCGCAGATTGATGTACATCACGGGCAGGACGGCGATGAACAGCAGTGTCGCGAGCGCGGCGCCACGGCCGTCCTCGAAGAACTGGAAGATCTCGTGGAACATACGGTTGGCCACGACGTCGTCACCGAACCGTCCGCCGGTCGTCACGTAGACGATGTCGAAGATCTTGAGGGTGACGATGGCGATGGTCGTCGAGACGGTGATGATCGAGCCGCGGATCATCGGCACGATCACCCGGGCGAAGAGCTGGCGCTCGTTGGCGCCATCGAGCCGGGCCGCCTCGAGGACTTCGCCCGACACGCCCTTGATCGATGCCGAGAAGACGACCATGGCGAAACCGGTCTGGAGCCAGACCAGGATCACGATCTCGCAGATGATGTTGATCGGGTTTGTCGTCAGCCACGAGATCGGCTGGCCGCCGAGGCCGACCAGGACCGCGTTCAAGAGTCCGATCTGCGGCTGGCCGGCGGGCTGCCACGCGTAGACGAAGCCCCAGATGACCGATGCGCCGACGAGGGAGATCGCCAGCGGCAGGAAGATGATGGTCTTGGCCAGCGATTCGCGCCGGATCCGGTCGAACAGCCCGGCGAAGATCAGCCCGAGCACGACACTGAGACCGGTCCCGAGGATCAGCCAGATGACGTTGTTCCGCAGGATCTGGGTGAATTCGGGCTCGACCATCACTGCGAAGTTGGCGAGCGTGAACTGTCCCTTGTCGTCCTGCAGGCTGCGCAGGATCGTTCCCGCCGCGGGGTAGACCAGGAAGACCGCCAGGAGTACCAGGGCGGGACCGACGAAGACCCATGGCAGGATCCGGTCGCGCCACTTCGCCTGGAGCATGCTGACCGCTCCACCCACGCCGATGAACAGCAGCCAGATTCCGCCGACGCCCACCGCGAGGGCGATGACGGCGAGCAGGATCTTGGCGACCACCTGGTCGCCCTCTCCGTTGCGCAGGGCGGTCGCGCCCGACGTGTTACCGAGGGCGTCGTAGAGCGAAGCCAGGAGATTCGGCCCGCCCTGGGGGTCGTACAGGACGAGGATGCCGGCGCCGCACAGGCCCAGTGCGATCAGCCCGAGGATCGGCAGGACGTACCGCGATAGTCCGGGACTCTCGGTTCGAGCGACGGCCATCTCTCCTCCTCTCGGAAATAGTAGCGGGGCGCGCCACCGTCAAGTGGCGCGCCCCGCAAACCATCAGTTGGTCAGCTGGCGGGCCAGCTGTCGTCGATGGCCTTCAAAACGGCATCCGTATTGGTGCCGCCGCTGTTGACCCACTGGTCCATCTGGGTCCAGAAGGTTCCGGCGCCGACCTTGCCGGGCATGAGGTCGGACGCGTCGAAGCCGATCGCTGAAGCGGTGTTCGCGATATCGGCAGCGACCTTGAGCTTGTAGGCGCCGGCATACCAGGCGGCGGGGGTGGAGGTGTTGGTCGAGATGGCGCTGCCGGCCTCGATCCACTTCTGGATGCCTTGTGGCGTGGCAAGGAACTCGGCCACGGCACGGACTTCGGGCCGATCGGCGAGCATCATCATCGTGTCGGCCGAGCCCTCAGCATTCTTCTGGGCCGGGTCGATCGTCGGGAACGGGAAGATCCCGACGTCAGTACCGAGAACGTACTTCGACGGTTGTCCGGTGGCCCGCTGATCCGGGAAGAAGTCCGGGCCATACCAGGTCGGGATCTTCTGCATCCAGCACTTCGGAGTCGCCAGGTCGGCGGTGAACATCGGGTCCATCGTCGTCTTCTGGTCCTGGGGGACGATCGCAGTGTTGGTGCCGAAGACGTAGTTGGGCGTGAAGAAGATCTTGCCGACGTACTTGTCAAGTGCGTCCTTGATGCCCGGATCCTGGAAGGTGACCTTGTGGTTGATCCAGTCGTTGTAGTAGGCGGGACCCTTGGTCTTGAGTACGACTTCCTCGACCCAGTCGGTGAGCTGCCAGCCGGTCGCGTCGCCTGGGCCGCCGGCGCTGATGCACCACGGATTGGACCCGTCGGCGACGATCTTGTCGGACAGTTTGATCAGTTCGTCCCACGTCGTCGGGACCGTGTATCCCTTGGCCGCGAAGGCCTTGATCGGATACCAGATCGTCGACTTGACATCGGCCTTGTACGGGATGCCCCAGATCTTGCTGCCCTGGGTGACCAGGCCGATGGTCGCCGGATGCTCCGCGCTAAGCTTCTTTGCATCCATGAACGTCGCGACGTCGATGACCTTGCCTTGGGCGGCATACGCCAGGACGGGCGTCGGCTGGGCGAGCTGCGCCAGGTCCGGCGGCTTTCCACCCTCGATGCGGGTCTTCAGCACGGTCTCATGGCTCGAGCCGATGCTGTCGATCTGGATATTGATACCGGTCGCCTTCGCAAAATCCGCGACCGATGCGGCGAAGTTGGTCCCTTCACCGCCGACCCACTGGGTCTGGATCGAAACCTTCTTGCCGCTGAACGGCTTGTCTGCGCCAAGCGCCTTGTCCAGCTCGGTGTAGCCGGTCGGGACCGTCGGCACGGCTGCCGCCGGCGGCGCCGAAGCGGCTGCGCTCGCCGCGGCGGACGCGCTCGGCGCGACCGAGGCTGCCACGCTCGGCGCGGCGACGCTCGGCGCGGCGACAGACGCGGCTGCGCTCGGCGAACTGCTACTGCTCCCGCATGCGGCGACCACGATCATGACGACGCCCGCCAGAGCGGACGTTGTCCTTAGTGTCTTGGCCATGAATTCCTCCTCCTCCGAAACTGCCATGACTGTGAGTGACGAGTGGCTCCCTGGGTCCAACCATGATTATCCGTTTCCACGGAATCCGCCATATGGATTATCGCTCGCCCACCCCCTCTCCCTCACGCGAGCCGATGCGGCGGCGAGCGATCGCTGCCGCCCCGCGTGCGCCGGGGGCCGCGGCCGGCGACAGCAGCTCGATGGTCGCATCGCCCAGGGCGGCCTGGATCAGTGGCGAGTCCGCGCATTCGCGGAGGATGCGCGATCGAATCGGTTCGAGAAGCGCAGGTCCGGCGGCTGCGACGCCGCCGCCGATGACGATCCGCTTGACACCGAGGGTCAGGGCGAGCGACCGAATCGCTCGGGACAGATGGTCGGCCACGCGGTCGGTGATCTCGACCGCGACCTCGTCGCCGGCAGCACTGGCGCGGAAGACATCCGCCGCGCTCGAATGGGGTGACAGGACTGTGCTGCGACCGGCAGCCATCGCCTCATCAGCCTGGCGAGCGATCGCCGGACCGGCTGCGATCGTCTCGAGGCAGCCGCGCAAACCGCACGGGCACCAGCGTCCAACCGGATCTGCGACGATGTGGCCCACCTCGCCCGCAAAGCTGTTGTCGCCCCGGAGCAAGACCCCGTCGAGAACCACGCCGGCCGAGATGCCGGTCCCGATCGCCAGGAAGGCGACGCTCGCGGGCGCCCTGACCGATCCCACGTCCGCCTGCTCGCTGAGCCAGAGCGCCGCCGCGCGGGCGTCGTGCTCGACGAATATCGGAATTCCGAGCATCGTCTGCAGCATCGGCCCCAGTGGCAACCGGGTGATGCCGAGGTTCACCGCCATCGTCACGGATCCGTCCTCGGGGTCGACGCGGCCGGGTATGGCGACACCGACCGCGGATACGTCCTGGCGCAACTGGCGTTGGGCGTCATCGACGAGCCCGGCGATCTGGCCGACGAGCGATGACCGGTCCGTCGGCGTCGCGGTCTCGTGAAGGATGCGGTCCCGATGGTCGGTGACGACGATCGATATCTTGGTGCCGCCGACGTCCACGCCGGCGACCAGGGGCCCATCGAGCCCTGCCTCACGTGTCGCGATCATCGCACCAACCCGAGGCCGAGCTGCTGCTCCATGAGCAGCGCAGACGCCCCCAGCACGACCACGTCGTCGTGGACGTGACCAAACTCGATCTGCGTGTCGCGCGCGAGCAGTGCCATGACGCTCGACCGGGCGTACCGCCGGACCACGCTCAGCCAGTCGTCGCCGAAAGCCGCGACCGGGCCGACCAGCAAGACGTGCCAAACGTTGAGGACCCCGATCAACCAGCCGATCGCGATGCCGAGTTCGCGCGCGGCATCGAGGACGATGCGCCGGATGCCGGTGACGCCGGCCAGGAAGGCGGCCACGAGGCCACTCTCGTCGGTGATCGAGGGTTCTGCGCCGCTGGCGGCATCGACCAACGCGCGCATGCTCGTCGTCGTTTCCAGGCAGCCATGCCGTCCGCAGCGGCACGGCGCGTCGGCGCTGCCCATCGATACGTGGCCGAACTCGCCTGCGCCATACCCATCGCCCTGGAACAGCTGGCCGTTGAGGATGATTCCTGCCCCGACTCCCCGACCCACCCTGATCACGATCAGGTTCTTGGGCCGGGGGCGGCGGAAGAAGGTCAGCTCGGCGAGAGCGGCAGCGTGACTGTCGTTGGCGACGACGACCGGCACACCGCAACGCTGCTCGAGCAGCGGCCCGAGGCGGAGCTCGGCCCAGTTCAGGTTGACCGACCAGCGGACGGTCCCAGTGTTCGTGTCGATGATGCCGGGCGCGCCGATGCCGATGCCGAGGAGGGGAGACCGGTCATCGGCGCGCAGGGCATCGACAAGTTGAAAGACGAGCTCGACGGCCGCATCGCCATCCCGTCCGTCGAGGGGCAGGTGGATCGAGCGAAGGATCTCGCCGCGCAGGTTGACGACGGCACCGCTGAACTGCGCCTCGCCAAGATCGAACCCGATCAGGTGGCGACCGTCCGGCGCAACGCCGAGCAGGATAGGTGACTTGCCCCCGCTCGACTGGCCACGACCGACTTCCTCGATCAGGCCGTCGTCGATGAGCGCTCCGACGAGGTCGCCGACCGAGGTACGCGTCAAACCGGTCAGCCGGGCCAGGTCGGCGCGCGAGAGAGGACTCTGATCGTGTAGTGCGCGCAGCACCAGCTGCTGATTGAACGTTCGCGTCTGCTGGTGCGTTGCCTTTTCGGGCAGCACGGTCGCGTTGGCGCTCATCCGGGCGGGCACTCCTCCAACCGCAACCACCCTTCACCCTTGCCGCGCGTGGCTTTGGCAAGAGACTTGACGAAGTCGAATGGTGCGCGAGCGGCAAGGCTTTGTCAAGTCGGTGGACAAACTCGCCCAGTCCCGCCGACGCCTCCGGAGCAGAGAACCCCGCATACTCCGGTCTACGCACGGGGTCGGCGGCCTCGCCATTCGGCTTTGAGGCGCGCCTCCCAAGGAGAGGGCATGCCGAAGATCGTGGTCACCGCGATGGTCAAGGATGTCGAGGCCTGGCTGACGTTCAAGCCGGAGATGGTCGCCCAGATGTCCGCCGTCGCGTCGGACGGGACCAGTTATGTGGCGATGGACGGCAGCAATCGCGTCGCCAGCACGTGGGACGTCCCCGACATGGATGCCTTTCAGGCGGCACAGACGGCGGTGTCTCCCGAGATGGCGGAGGCGATGGAGCGGTACGGGATGATCCCGCCGGTGACGGTGTTCATCGAGAAGTAGCCGACAGGCCCTTGCCTGCTCACGCATTCGAGGAGACGCGACGATGGATCTCGTTCTTCCGGTTGCAGATCGCCGCATTCCCCGATCTGCGCATGGACGTCGAAGACGTCGTCGCTGACGGCAGCAAGGTCGTCGCCCGCGTGCGCTACAGCGGCACGCAGCGCGGCGAGTTCCAGGGCATGCCCGCGAGCGGCAGGAGCGCGGACGAACAGCTCATCGATATCTTCCGCTTCGGCGACGACGGTCGCGTGGCCGAGCACTGGGGGGTCATCGATCTACTGACGATGATGCAGCAGCTCGGCTTCGTGCCGGCAGGGCCTGCCGCCTAGTTGCGATTCGCGAACAGGTCGTCGACGAGGACACCCGGCGAGGTGAGCCCGCGGCCGGCCCGTTCGGGCTTTCCGTCACATGCACGTCAGGCGATCGGTGGTCAGGGATCGGCTGGCAGATGGGTCGCCGGGCGGACATCTGGCAGGATCCACGACCCCAAATGAGGTGCGATCCACTCTCAGGATGGTCGGCGAGCGATAGGGACCGCCTGACGAGCGTGCTCATCTGGCGGGCGACCGTCACGCGCCGACTGCCGCCGCCGATCTCTGCCGGTCGTCGGCCCGGGGTCTCTGGGCAGGTCACCGCTGTCAACACCATGTCCATGAATCACAGGTAGCGCGAGGAGCGCTCGACTGGCCCCAGGTCGGCCCGCGAACGACGATGATGATGTCCGACTTTTACGCGGCAGCCTGGCGCGCAGCTTGTCGGAGAGATGGCTTGGGAGGTTGTGATGCTCGGCGATCTACCCGTTTTCCCCATCCTTCTCTCGACGGATCTCGATGCCAGCCGCACCTTCTATCACGACGTTCTCGGGCTGGAGATCCTGCGAGAGGACGCGGGCGACCGGATCGTCTTCCGATGCGGAGCAGGGACCCAACTGGCCGTGACCCTCAGCACTGTCGGCACCTCCGATTCCCAGACCCAGATGGCGTGGCGTGTGCCGGACGTGCGTGCCGCGGTTGCCGACCTTCGGGCGCGCGGCGTCCACATCGAGGAGTACATGGCGCCCGACCCGGTCACGACGGACGGCGTCGCCGACATGGGTCATTCCTGGGCGGCATGGTTCATCGATCCGAGCCGGAACGTCCTGGCGGTCGTCCAGCCGAAGGGGTGAATCGCGGGGTCAGGCGATGCCGCGAGCTGCCCAGGCCAGAGCGGTGACCTCGAAGCGCCCGGTCGGAAGTCGGCTCCGGCACGCTTCTCGCAGCGCCGCCTGCCGCTCGGGGTCAAGGCCGGCCACGAATGAGCCGGCCGGCCCGACGCCGTTCGTGAACGGCTGCCACCACGCCTCGAAGCTCTCGTGTTCGAGGCTGACGGAGAGCGTCGATGCCTCGATCTCGTGGAGCCCGGCGGCTTCGAAGAGTTCCTCCAGATGGCCCTCGCGGGTACCCGGCCGCACCGATTCATCGTCGACCTCGGGGGCGAGCGCCCTGGCCTCATTCCAGAAGAGTTCCAGGGGGCCGAGGCCGCCAGCGTGGTCCCAGACGCACGTTGCCACGACACCGCCTAGCCTGGTCACGCGGGCCATCTCCGCCAACCCGGCCACTGGGTCAGCCATGAAGTGGACAACGAGTTGGGCGAGTGCGACGTCGAACGCACCGTCCGCGAACGGCAGCTGTTCGGCCCATGCCCGGACGACCTCAACGCCCGGATGTCTGGTCGACGCGGCGGCGACGAAGGACTCCGACGGATCGACGGCCGCCACGTTCGCGGCTCCGACCCGTGACACGAGTTCGGCCGTCAGGGAGCCCGGCCCGCACCCGACGTCGAGGACGCGCTGCCCCGAGCGGACCCCGGCCAGGTCGGCCAGCTGGGGCGCAAGCAGGACCGAATACCTGCCCATGAACTGGTCGTAGGAGCGGGCGGCGACCTCGAAGCTCATGGGTCGGAATCTACGCCGTCTCGAGGCCCGGTCGGGTCCCGGCCGACCCGGCGAGACGTGTGTCGCGGCTACCCGAACGGCGGGCGCCCGCCGGGCGAGGAACGTGGTCGGTTGCGAGCCTCAGGTCGGCGGGATGTTCCGGTTGATGTGGAAGACGATGGTCGGAGTCGCTCGACGCTGACCGGGCGCACGTTACGCTGTTGCCGTCAACGGTTCCGCGATCGAGGAGAAGTCGACGGTGGATGTCGCGACCACACGACCGACGATCCCATTCGGCATGCTCGACGGCGGCGTCGTCGCGATCGGCCGCAGGGTCGCACCGGAGTCGGCGGCTGATGTGGCACGAGCCCTCGCCGATGGCGGTGTCCGCGCCTTCGAGCTGACGCTCAATGACCCCGAAGCCGGCGCCCTGCGCTCGATCGAGGCGGTCGCCGCGGTGGCTGCCGGTCTCGGGCTTGACATCGGAGCCGGCACGGTCCTGTCGATCGAGGCCGCCCAGCGGGCCATCGATGCCGGTGCGACGTTCCTCGTGTGCCCGCACCTGGATCCGGTCCTCGTCGCCTGGGCCGCAGTGCGCGGGATCCCGGCGTTGCCCGGCTGCTCGACCCCGACCGAGGTCCTCGGCGGGTGGCGGGCGGGCGCGGCGGCGGTCAAGCTCTTCCCGGCCTCCGTCCTTGGGGTGGCATTCGTTCGCGAGCTGCGCGGGCCGTTCCCCGATATCCCGATCATCCCGACCGGCGGCGTGACGGTCGAGTCGGCCCCGTCATTCATCGCCGCAGGGGCCGTTGCGGTCGGGATGGGCGGATGGCTGCTGGGTGACGGCGGGACGGACGGGATCGTCGAACGCGCGGCCCTGGTCGTCGCAGCCGTCGCCGGCGCACGCGCCGGCACGAACCGATGACGGAGGTCGTCACCCTCGGCGAATGCCTCATCGCGTTCGTCGCGACCGCAACGGCCCCTGCGGCGA
>Ga0209068_10000394_pt1 | contig 24158 bp, 21 predicted proteins | sample ColStrG_CSR_2012_FD_187200 | JGI IMG/M metagenome (GOLD analysis project Ga0209068, IMG submission 187200) | Freshwater sediment microbial communities in response to fracking from Pennsylvania, USA - Cold Stream Run_MetaG_CSR_2012 (SPAdes)... | ecosystem: Environmental > Aquatic > Freshwater >...
GCTCAAATCGCCGATAGCAGCCTCCGTGCGCACTATGGTTGTGGTGCTGGCAACTCAAGCCGCAATCTAAATAAATCCGACGAGGTCTTGCGGCTTCAGAATGTGAAAAACCCCTTAAAATTGGCTGTTTCATCGACTGTTTCGCAACGATCAATTCCGTAAAACTTTTGCGGAACTATTTAGCATGCGGTCGCACAAAATGGTAGATCACGCGGTAGATCTCTACTCGGCGGGTTAGCGCCGATACGCCACTTCTTAGACCTGCGGCCAATCGCGGACGTACCAGAATACCAGAGACGTATGCTATATTCCTTCGTATGTCTACAGCCGAGCGGCCGATCCAGCTTGAGAGCTACTTCGAGTTCATTCGCGACGACGATGCGACATCGACCGTGCGGTCGATTCGTCTCGCGGGCACGCGCATCGGCATCGAGTTCGTGCTGAGTGAGTACCTGGAAGGTGCAACGGCGGACGAAATTGCCTTGCGTTTTCCAACGCTTTCGCTCGAACAGATTTACGCAACGATCACCTATTACTTGGCCGAGCGCAAGTTCGTCGACGACTACCTGCGGCGCACGTGGCACCACATGGACGAAGCAGCACGCCAGCAGGACATACGCCCATCGCCGTTCGTCGTCGCCTTGCGCGAACGAATCCAATCGGCAAGACTGCGAACAGATTCGGTTGCTTGAAGCCACGGGCGATGAAGCCGCGCTATCTACTTGACGAGCACGTCAACTCGGCTGTCCAACGCCAACTACGACGTTTGGATGCTCGCATCGATGTGTTCCTGGTCGGAGATGGTGAAGCACCTCCGAAGGGCACGCTTGACCCAGAATTGCTGATTTGGGCCGAGATGAATGACTTTGTCGTCGTATCGCGCGATGTGACCACATTGCCAGATCACGTTGCCACACACTTGGCCGCGGGTCGACATACAAAAGGCGTCTTCTGGTTGCGTCGTAAAGCCACGTTGGGTGACGTCATCGAATCGCTGTATCTCATTTGGTCGACATCCGACGCCGAAGAGTACATCGACCAGTCTCTGTTCATCCCGCTTTGATTCTTCGCTGAGGTCGCATGCCTACGTTCGAGACCTGGTTCGGGAGGGTAGAGTGCCTCTCTAATTTCGCCCGAAAACAGGGGGTGACTGCGGCCGATTTTCTCGTTACCCATCCCTGGTCGCCTGGAATTATCCGCTTTGTGCGTGCAAGTGCCTAGTTTTCCAGGCTTTTCGATGTCTGTTGCGTTGCGCAATTAATGGATCAGGTCACTAGACGGTCCCTGGCCCCTAAGGCTTTGTTCAAAAATAACTTGTCCGTTTTGTCGAAAGGCAGTAATGGGGACTGTAGCATGACCGACGAAGCTGGGCCGACATCCGGCAAAATTCCCGGCTGCAAACGGCCAGGGTGTGCGGAATTCATCCGAACCTTCGTCAATCGAGCTACACTCTCTGATTTGCGGGACTTTTGAATCTGCTGCAGATCACTGTGGTTGTAGTGCTAGGGGCCAGTGGTCATGACCGGATCGGGCGGTCGCGTGTTGCGTCGGCCCCGCGCTTCCCGTAGACTGCCCGTATGGCATCCCGCAACATGATTGCTATCGACCTCGGGGCGGAAAGCGGCCGCGTGATGTTGGCCCAGTTTGACGGTCAACGCCTGTCACTAGACCAGACACATCGCTTCCCAAATAAGCCGGTGCGCACACCGGCGCACATGCACTGGAACGTACTCGCGTTGTGGGACGAGATCATGATCGGCCTCGGGCGTGCGGCTGAGCACGGCCATATCGCCAGCATCGGCATCGACACCTGGGCAGTTGACTTCGCGCTTCTCGACGCAAGCGGCGACATGCTCGCTAACCCGGTCTGCTATCGCGACCCGCGCACGGACGGCATGATGGGCATGGCCTTTCAGCGCGTCAGCCGCGAACAGATTTTCGACGCGACCGGCATCCAGTTCATGCCGATCAACACGCTGTATCAGCTCATGGCGATGGCCGAGGGCAAGTCGCCTGTCCTCGACGTCGCACGGTCACTATTGATGATGCCTGACGTGTTCAATTATTGGTTGACCGGCGTCTTGGCCTGCGAATTTACAAATGCGACCAGCACCCAGATGTTCGATCCGCGCCGCCATGATTGGGCCCGGGATGTCTTGTCTGGCCTCGGCCTGCCGCATCACTTTTTGCTGTCGGTGACCGAGCCGGGCAGCGTGCTAGGGACTGTATCAACCCAGGTCCAGCGGTTGATCGGCTCGCGTGGCCTGACGCACGCGCGCGTCATTGCCCCCGCCACCCATGACACCGCCTCAGCGGTCGCAGGCACGCCGCTCACCTCCGCTCGTAGCGCCTATATCAGCTCCGGCACCTGGTCGCTGCTCGGGGCGGTCGCCCGTCAACCGGTCATGACACCCGAGGCGCTCAAATTCAATTTCACCAACGAGGGCGGTTTGAATGGCACGTTTCGCTTGCTCAAGAACATCAGCGGCATGTGGCTGGTGCAAGAATGCCGACGCGCCTGGCAGGAGCACGGTCATGCCCTTCCCGATTACGCTGCGCTATTTGCGGACGCGGAGCGCTCGAGCCCGTTTCTGGCGCTTGTCGACCCGGATGACCCGAGCTTTGCCCACCCGGACGATATGCCTGCGGCGATTTGCGCGTTTTGTGTGGCTACGCGCCAACCCCCGCCTGAGACGCCGGGCCAATTTGCGCGCCTGATTCTCGAGAGCCTCGCGCTCAAATACCGGCAGGTGCTCGGTCAACTCGAATCCCTGCTGGGAAGCGAAGTTGACGTGATTCACATTGTCGGCGGCGGGTCGCAAAACGCGCTCTTATGCCAATTTGCGGCCGATGCCTGCAACCGGCCGGTGGCCGCTGGACCGGTGGAAGCGACGGCGATTGGCAATGTGCTGGTGCAACTGGTCGCCGATGGGGCGCTTAGCCTGGCCGACGCAGGTGAGGTGGTCCGGACATCGTTTGGCGTACAGCACTACGCGCCGCGTGATACGGGGCTGTGGGACGAGGCCTACAACCGCTGGCAAATACTACAGTCGCGACCCGAGCGCGCGCGCTGAAGCCGTAGCCGTAGCCGTGACCATAGCATAGCCGTTTGACAATTTTGGGTAAGGTTTTTATAACTCAGCCCAATCTTGACCTATAGTCAATGTTCTTTGCAGTTATCTTGGAGGATCGATACAAACTACTATGAAGCGGAATAAGTTAACTCGACGACAATTGTTGCGCCTGTCGGCCCTGGCTGGAACCGGCGCGGTGATCGCCGCCTGCGCGCCAGCCACACCGGCGGCTGCCCCCGCAGCACCGGCCGCGACAGCTGCACCAGCTGCAACCGAAGCGCCGGCCGCGACTGCAGTGCCGGCTGCGACGGCCGCACCGGCTGCAACCGCAGCACCGGCCGCGACGGCTGCACCAGCTGCGACCGCAGCGCCAAAGGCAGCTGCGGTCAGTGAGGTGCCCCGTAACCAGTCCTTAATTTTGGGCTGGGCCGCCGATCCTGTAAACCTGTCGAACCCCTGGACACCAGGCTATACCCACCAAGACGGCAACGCTATGTTGTGGGAGCCACTGTTTTATTTCTCCATCTTCGCCGACAAAGAGTTGCCCTGGCTGGCTGAGAGCGGTGCATACAACAAGGACTTCACCCAACTCACCATCAAGCTTCGCAAGGAGGCCACCTGGAGCGACGGCAAGCCGGTCACGGCGGACGACATCCTCTGGACGTTTGACAACCAGACGAAGAACGACAAGCTGAACTATCACGCTCAGTTTACCCAGTTCGTAAAAGATTACAGCAAGACCGATGACCAGACCGTGGTGGTCAACTTCAAGGAAGCCTCACCACGTTTCAAGTTTGAGGTGCTCAGCCTGAAGTTTGACACCGGCATTCCGCTTGTGCCAAAGCATGCCTTTGACGGCCAGAGCGACGTCACCGCCTTCCAGGGCGGGACGGACATGGCCCACTCCGGTGCCTATATCATTAAGAGTTGGACCAAAGATCAAAAGATCATGGACTTGAACGCCGATTGGTGGGCCGCAAAAGCAGGCGTAAATCCGGTGCCAGCCGTCAAGCGCGTGATCATGCAGAACATCCCCACCGATATGGGCACGGTCGCCCAGCGCGTGGTGAACAACGAGTTGGACTCGGCCCTCGACTTCCGCAACGCGACCATCAAGAGCATCCTCGATCAGAACCCGAAGGTGACGTCGTGGACGGGTAAAGAACCACCGCACGGCTATCTGGACTGGTGGCCGAACTCGCTGTGGATGAACACCCAGCTTGCGCCGTTCAGCGATCCGAACATCCGCAAGGCGATTGCCCTGACCGTCGACCGCGACAAGATCGATGAGGTGGTCTACGAGGGCGCCAAGGTCGCCAACGTGTATCCGTTCCCGCTTTATCCAGGCTTGCAGAAATTTGTCGACTCGGCCCCAGTCAAGGCGCTCGTGGACAAGTATCAGCCGCGCAAGTTCGATCTGGATGGCAGTGCCAAGCTGTTTGAGGCGGCTGGCTTTAAGAAGAACGCGGACGGCTTGTATGAGAAGGGTGGCAAGACCATCCCCGGCCCGATCTTCGGCTTCGCCGGCATTCACGGCGACATCGTGCCCGTGCTGGTAGAGATGCTCAAGGCCGGCGGCATCGATGCTTCCGACCACACGGCCGACACCGATGCCTATCAGAGCATGGCTGACGGCAAGCCGGGCTTCTACATGTTCGGTCATGGCGCGAGCTTGAAGGACCCGTATGCGGCTTTCGAGCTGTTCCACAGCAAATACAGCGCCCAGATCGGCACGACCGCAGGCAACAACCGCTTTAGCCGCTACAAAAACACGGACTACGACAAGATCGTCGACGGCATGGCACCCCTGCCGGACACCGATCCGAAGTTCCAGGACCTGGCCGCGCAAGCGATGGAGATCTACTGGAAGGACACGATCGACATCCCGATCATCCAGTGGCTACACCGCATCGCCTACAACCAGACGAACTGGACCAACTGGCCGCTGGCGAGCAACCTAGCCAACGGCACCAACGGCGCCTTCTGGGCCCACACCGGTCACATCGTCGTGACCAACCTCAAGCCCGTCGGTTAACGCGCTGGTTAGCCCGTGCTAGCCACTTAACGTTTTAGCGCGGCTTTGGCGCCGCTAACAAGAGACTCAAAAGGCACCTCTCCGGAGGTGCCTTTTGATGTGTGCGAACCGTGTGTCACGCATACAGGTTGTGCTGGTGGATATAGCTCGCCACCGCATCCGGCAGGAGATACGTGAGCGACCGGCCTGCGCGCGCCATCTGCCGCAACTGGGTTGAGGATACGTCGACCAGCGGTGCATCGACCCAGCGCACCCGCCGGCATAAGCCCGGGATGTCCTGCTCGAGTTCCGTCATATCCGGCCGGGCCCCTGGCCGCCCAGCCACCGCTAGCGTCGCCAGCTCAATCAGCCGGGCCGGTGCATGCCAATGTGGCAGGTCACTGAGCGAATCGGCGCCCATGATGAAGCACCAGTCGTGTTGGGGGTGCTGCGCCTCTAAGATCTCCAGCGCTGTCACCGAGTAGTGTGGCGCGGGCCGGTCAATATCCACGCGTGAGACCTTGAACCCAGGGTGACCGATGATCGCGCGTGTCACCATCTCCAGACGATGCTCGGGCTGGCTGATGTGGTTACCGGCCTTATGCGGCGGCTGGCCGACGGGCACGAACCACACTTCGTCAAGTTTGAGTTGCGTAAAGGCCTGATCGGCGATGACGAGGTGGCCAATATGCGGCGGGTCGAAGGTGCCGCCGAAGAAGCCGATGTTCATAATCCCTGCCTATGGCGGGCAGGGACTGTACCATACTCCTTGTTCATCTGTTGCTGATTAGTGGCCGTGTGGCCGTGTGGCCGTGCGCGCCCCTCGCTCTACCTGAGCGCAAAGACAGATATGCGCCATACTGGATGACTGTTAAGCCCCAAACACCTCGTGCCGCACCGTTATCTTCGCCAGCCGCTCCGGCACGATGTGCACACCCAGCCCCTTACCCGTGGGCACACTCATCGTCCCATCACTGTTGATATCAAACGGCGGGTCAATGACGTCCGGGTTGAAGTAGCGGTTACTCGCACTCAGGTCGCTGGGCAGCTTGAAGTTTGGTAGCGCCGCCAGCGCCAAGTTGAGCGCGCGGCCTACACCCGTCTCAAGCATGCCACCGCACCACACTGGGACGCCATGCGCCTCGCAGATGTCGTGCACCGCGATGGCGCTGGACAAGCCACCGACACGGCCCTGCTTGATGTTGATGATCTTGCACGCGCCCAGTTCAATCGCCATGCGGGCGTGGTCAGGCGTATGGATGCTCTCGTCTAAACAAATGGGGGTTTTGAGTTGGGGTTGCAGCTTGCTGTGCTCGTAGATATCGTCATAGCCGAGCGGCTGCTCGATCATGAGCAGGTTCAAGTCCTCCATTTGCTTGAACAAGTCAGCGTCGTTTAAGGTGTATGCGCTGTTGGCGTCGACCATCAGCATCCGGTCGGGGATAGCGTTGCGCGCGGCCCGGGCGTCCTGCAGGTCGCGGCCGGGCTTGATCTTCATCTTGATGCGCAGGTAGCCATATTGCAAAAAACTCTGAATGCGCTCGATCAATTTTTCGGTAGTAGGCTGGATGCCGATGCTGACCCCGACCGTGATGCGATCTTTCATATCGCGCCCGGTCGATTTGCCAAGAAAATCGCGCAGGCTCAGACCTTGCTCCTGAGCCGCGATATCCCACAAGGCCCCCTCGAGGGCGGCTTTGGCGAAGTTGTGCCCGCGCACCCAGGCAAAGCGTTCGACCGCTTCACGCGGATGGCTCAGCGGCGCCTTCAGGGTGAATGGGATCAAGTAATCCCTGAGGATGTGCCAACCGGTCTCGATCGTTTCGTAGGAGTAACCCGGCCCATCGCCGCAGTATTCGCCCCAGCCGGTCACGCCATCGGTGGTAGTGGCCTTCACGTAAATGCCTTCGCGCTCGGTCATGACGCCAAAGCTAGTCTCAAAGGGTGATACGAGCGGGATGCGAAACAAACATAGTTCGACGCGGTCAATGTGCATAGTGGGTCAATTCTACGAAATCGAGGTAGATGCGCTTTGGTGAGCAGGCCCGGCCGTCACCTCGCTGCCAGCCGTCAGTCCCGTGCAGGCGATGTATGACGCACGCGCAGGACGACGATTTTGGTTGGGTGATTAAACGGAGCGGGGCTAACGGGGTAGGGGCTATGGCTGTCATGCCCGCCTTCGCCAGCAGGCAGCTGGGGGAAGACGCGCGTGTGCGCATAGCCGGTGAAGTCGTCGGGCACTGGGATAGTCCGTTCAATACCAAGATAGCCATCAGTGCATAACGTATCGAGCTCGCGTAGCATATCTGCCCCGCTCATGAATAGGGCGTTGTTGATGACGACCAGCGCCCCGCCATCCCGGATGAGCGGCCGGACTTTGTTGATGAGCCGGGTGATATCGTCGGTCATGTCTAGCGCCCCCTTGGGCGTGACCGAAAAGAATGGGGGATCGAGAAAGATGCAATCGAACAAGTCCCCCGAGCGTTTCAGGCGGCTGATGGCTGGCCAGAAATCGGCCGCGATGAAGTCGGGTTTGTGGATCGCAAAGCCATTTAAGGTATACGATGTCTTGGCGACGTTTAAGAATTGCCGGTTTAGGTCGAGGTGCACCACGCGCTTTGCACCCCCAGCCTGGGCGGCCACGCCTAAGCTACCGGTGTATGCAAAGGTATTCAGCACCGTTGCAGCGTGCAAGGACTCTCGGGCCCAGGCGCGCACATTGCGGGTGTCAAGGTATAGGCTGGCGTCACGATTCAAGGTCAGGTCGATCGCGTAACGCACACCCTGTTCGCGCACCCAGTGGTTGGGGGCGTCGCCAAAGGCGATCGTGCCGTTGCGCTCATGCCTATCCCTGGCGCCCCGCGTTTTGACGAGGATGGCGCGTAGCCAGGGCAGGTGCGCGCGGTAAACGGCTTGCGCTTCCGAAACGATATCGGCGCCTGTCTGAGCCTCATCGGCGTAATCATGCAGCACCAGGCTTTCGGCATACAGGTCGGCGGCGAGCGACGGACAGCCCTCGGTAAAACCGTTAAAGAGCCTAAACGCTGCCTCGTGCCGCGCGTCAAAGAGCGGCTCGCGAGCGCGTAGGGCGATTTGGAGCTGGTGTGCAAGTGGTGTCACCGGGTCTACCGATTGTATTCAGGCCGAACCTGGGCCAGCAAGCGATGGCTTTGTGTTCGTCAAGCGATATCGGTCTGGGTCGCGGGATCTTAACCTGACTGCCCGTTTGAACGGTGTCCTTCCAATGCAGCGTTCCCGGCTGCATCGCAACGCCGCGATTTCGCTGTGCCCGGCATACTGGCGATTGACGTGGCACGGCATATACTCAGCGCCCGTTCATATCAACGCCAACGGCGAGGAAACAACATAAACCAAATGCCATTACAGATCGGCCTGATCGGGACCGGCCGAATCGGCCGAATTCATGCCGAGACGATCGCCTTACACCTGGACGAGGCTTGTCTCAGCACCGTAACGGACGTGCAATTAGCCAGCGCGCAGCAGTGTGCGGCGCGGTTCAATGTCTCACGCGTCGCTTGCGATGCACAGGCACTCGTGCGTGATGACAACGTCCAGGCCGTTGCCATCTGCTCCAGCACAGATACGCATGCGCGCCTGATCATTGATGCGGCACGTGCGGGCAAGCACATCTTTTGCGAGAAGCCGATCGCGCTCGACCTCGCGTCGATTGACTCAGCGCTCAATGCCGTTGAAAAGGCTGGCGTGAAACTCGTCGTCGGCTTTAACCGCCGGTATCACCCCAACTTCCGGCGCATCAAAGAGCTTGTGCACACCGGCGAACTTGGTCAACCCCACCTGATTCGGATCACAAGCCGGGACTCAGCCCCTCCGCCCATTGCGTATGTGAAGGTCTCTGGCGGAATTTTCCTAGACATGGCCATTCATGATTTTGATATGGCGCGCTATGTCGTTGGCAGTGAGGTGGTCGAGGTTTTTGCAACGGGCAGCGCCCTGATCGACCCGGCTTTTGCCGCCGCAGGTGATGTTGACACGGCTGTCGTCGTCATGCATCACGAGAACGGCGCCATGACCGTGATCGATAACAGCCGCCAGGCTGTGTATGGATACGATCAACGGCTCGAGGTCTTTGGATCACTGGGCGTCGCGAAATGCGAGAACAGCTTTCCCGACAGCGTCGTCGTGACCAACGCAGATCGGGCCATCTCTCAAAAGCCATACTTTGCGTTCCTCGATATTTATCGGCAAACATACGTCGATGAGATGCGGGCATTCGTCGACTGTATCCAGAAAGATTTGCCGCCACCGGTGTCCGGTCTGGATGGCTGGATTCCACTCGTGATTGGCCTGGCGGCAACGCGTTCGTTGCGCGAGGGCCGAGCGGTCAAGTTGAGCGAGATTGGTTGACACAGCCTGTGCCCGGCTCGTCCGGCGCTTAGAAAGGTGAGGAGGCTCTACACATGCGGCTATTTCTGACAGGGGGAACCGGATTTCTGGGAAGCAACATCATCCGTGTCGCCCGTGAACGTCACGACGCAGCTGTTTTCACGACGGTTCATTCCTGGCGGCAGGCATCGCCCGTGGACTTCGACTTTGCAGCGGTTGATATGGGCGACCGTGCGTCTATCTTGAACGCGGTGCGGGTCTTCCGGCCGGATGTCATCGTCCATAGCGCGATCTTGAACGATATCCCACTCATGTATCGCGATCGCAAGCTGGCCTGGCGGTCGTATGTCGAAGCGACGCATCATTTGACCGATGCGGCCAATGAACTGGGATGCAAGATCATACTGGTATCCACCGACTGGATCTTTGACGGCACACAAACCGGCGCGGACGAGTTTACGCCTCCCAACCCCGTGAATTACTATGGTGTCCTCAAAGTCGCATGCGAGCAGGTCATCGCAGAGCGCGCCCGCAACGGCGCAGTCGCGCGTGTTGCGGGTGTCAGTGGTGTTCATTGGCTCAGGCGCGATGAGGCTCAGCCGCAAAACGCTGGTTTCGGCCACTTTATCACCGCGACTGTATCTGGTCTCAAGCGAGACGGCCACTTCATCGTGTGGACAGGCAAGAATGTCAATATGTGTGCGACACCGTCGCTGGCAAGCGAGTCTGCCGTGCAGATTATGCGACTTGCGACAAGTGATCATCAAGGCATCTTTCACTGCACAGGCGGCGAGAGTATTGGACGGCTTGCGTTGGCCCGGATCGTGGCCGAAGTCTTCGGCTTTGCTGCCACATCTGTTCGGGAAGGGGAACTGCCGGCATCTGAAGACCTCGCGGGCGTTGGTATTCCCCGCGATACGAGCCTTAGCGCCACATGGACAGCGAGCCAACTGAAGGCGCCTTTGATGAGTGCGCGTGAAATCGTGACGCGCTATAAACAGCAGGTCGAAACCGGACAACTTTAGGCCCAGCCGCGTTAACGCGTTAACGCCTTAACGCTCAGGTGTCAGGTGGTCGTGACGCGTAGAGCCTGTCGCGCCCGGACCCTGGGTCGTTAAAGCAGATCTGGATCAGGCAGGCGAAATCTGTCGTGCGAATATGCCTGTCTGGGTCGATGCGACCGGTCAGTAGATCTCACTTCCGCTTTCCCGTTCCTCCGGTCGCTTGACTTTGTTACAGTCTGTAAGTTAATATCACCTAGGTCGCCGATCTCCTCGTTGTCGCCAAATCGTGCTATGGCTAGACGTGTTGTCAACGGCAGTGCTATCCGCCTCGTGAACCGCTCGGCTATTCTGGAATTGGTTCGAGACGAGGGGCGCGTCTCGCGCGCGGACATCGCCCGCCGGCTGAAGATGAGCTTGCCAGCAGTCATGCGAATTGTCGAGGACTTGCAACGCGAGGATCTGCTCAAAGAGTGTGGGCCAGCCAAATCGACCGGGGGTAGGCGTGGGCAGTTATTGGGCTTCAACGGCGAGGCCTATGCGGTGATCGGGATCGACCTTGGCGGCAGCAAGATGTTTGGCGTCGTGGCCGACTTGTGTGGCGCTGTGCAGCATGCGTTGTATCGCGAACATGAACGGGGCAGTCAGGATACCTACGAGCGCTTGTGTGCGTTCATTACGCAACTACTCCAAAAACCGCGGCCGAAGGGCCAGAAAGTGCGGGGCATCGGCATCGGTGTGCCAGGCGTGACCGTGACGCCCGCCGGGATCGTGCGTTGGTCACCGGCGCTCAACTGGCGGGACTTCCCGCTGCAGGACAAATTGGCCCAGCGGTTTGCGTTACCGGTGTTTGTCGAAAATGATGTCAATCTGGCCGCCCTGGGCGAATGGTCGTTTGGCGCCGGCCGCGGGACACACAGCATGGTCTGCTTGGCGATCGGCACCGGTATCGGCGCGGGCATCATCGTCGAGGGGACGGTGCTGGGGGGTGCACACTTTAGCGCCGGTGAAGTGGGTTATTTGTTGCCTAGTACGAGCTTCCTTGGCAAGCCCGCACCCGGCTTTGGGCATCTCGAAAGCCTGGCCTCGGGCAGTGGGGTTGAGACACGGGCTCGGGCCGTTTTGTCTGCGGCCGGCCGGGGCGCACAGGCCACGACGATGACATCGCGCGCGACGTTTGAAGCGGCCCGCCAGGGTGAGGCGTGGGCCAAGGCGGTGGTGGATGAGACGGCCGATTATTTGGCGCTGGCAATCGCAACGTCTCGACGCTGCTCGATCCGGAAATCATCATTATCGGCGGCGGCATGGCGTCTTCAGCCGATCTGCTCATTCCGCGCATTCAAGCACAGATCACAGGCGTCATCCAGTTTGTGCCCGATATCGTCGTCTCGGCCCTTGGTCAGCGTGCGGCCGCGCTGGGTGCAGTCATGCTCGTGCTCAAGGGGACAACTGAATATCTGGCCGTGAAGCGGGTGTAGGCGCGCTGGCGCATGGGCGCGCTACAAACATCGCGCGCCAAAGCTGCGGCCATGGGCGTGATGGTCGTCGCGACGGCCACCCGGCTCGGTTAACCGATGAGTCAAGGGGGACTATCAGGAGGTCAAAATGAAAGACGTGAATGGTTCGCATGTATCCAGGTTGATGAACCGGCGCGCATTTTTGCGCGCGGCTGGGCTTGCCGGCACGGCTGCGCTAGCCGCGTGTGCTGCGCCACCCGCCTCATCCCCATCGGCGTCCGCCCCGGCGGCCCCGGCGGTCCAGACGGGATCAGCCACGAGCGCGCCCGCGGCCGCAAGCGGTGGCGCAAGCGGCGGCGCAAGCGGCGGCGAAGTCGCGCTGTTGTGGTCGGACACGGACAATCGGCGCCCCGGTCTGCTGGCCGACTTCACTACTGCCACCGGCATCAAGGTCAATCAGACCATCGTGCAATACAACGACCGCTTGAACAAGATCACCACGGCCGTCAGCGGTGGCGGTGGCTTCGATGTGGTGCAGATGGATACCATCTGGACGGCACAGTTCGCGTCGGCTGGCTGGGTTGAAGACTTGTCCGACCGCATCACCGACGCGATCAAGAAGGACGTGCCCGATTCGTCGCTCAGCGCGGTGCGCTACAACGGCAAACTGTTTGGCATGCCGCTGTTCAACAGCGCCAAGCACCTGTTCTACAACGAAAAGTTGCTCAAGGACGCCAAGTTCGACAAGCCACCAGTGACGCTGGACGAATTCGTCGAACAGGCCAAGGCCACAACCAATACGGATAAAAAGCAGTGGGGTAGCGTGTGGTGCTGGAAGCAGGCCGAGGGCCTCATCTGCGACTGGATCGCGCTCATGTTTACCCAATCTGGCGCGCAGATCCTGGATGCAAACGGCAAGGCCGTGTTCAACAAGATGGGTGGGACCGAGGCCCTGCAGTGGATGACCGATCTGCTGTATAAGCATAAGGTGGCCGACCCAGCGTCGCTCGAGTTTACCGAGGACGACGTGCAAAAGAGCCTGTTTACCGGCAACTATGCCCTGACCTACAACTGGGAAGGGGTGCTGCCCGACGGCAACGACCCGACCAAGTCGAAGGCCGCCCCGAATGTGAAGATCGCGCTCTTGCCCGGCAGCAAAGACGTCAAGAGCGCCAGCGTCAACGGCTCGGAAGGCTGGGCGATCTTGAAAGTCGCCAAAAACAAGGACGCGGCCTGGAAGCTGCTGGAATACATGGCTAGCCCCGCTTGGCAGAAGAAAGCGGCTATTGTGGCCGGCGACTACCCGATCCTCAGCTCACTATATAGTGACCCGGACCTCGTCAAGCAAGTGCAAGACTTCCCCCTGTATGGCGAGCAGTTCAAGTATCTGGCGGTGCGCCCGCAGGTGCCGCAATATACCCAGGCGTCGGACATCATCCAGAAGCATCTCCACGAGGCGCTGCTGGGCAAAGCGGCGCCACAAGACGCGATGAATGCCGCCGCCGATGAGGTGAACAAGCTCAGCACGTCGCCCTAAACTTTGTCGCGTGCGGGGTCGAGGCGATCACGCTCGGTCGATCAACTGCTCAGCCTGCTCAGTCAACGACGACCTTGACCAGTAGCCGTCCGGTGCGTGTGCCAGGAACGGCTGATCGCCTCGACCCCAAGCATCACATCCACCCACTGCGACGGGTGACCAGACGCGTGCCCATCGAGATCGTCCCCACCGTCCGGCCAGTCGCACAGCAAGTTGGGGTTGTTGCTCAAATGGACCATCCGTGCGGCCATCTCACACAAACACCACAGACGTCCTGACGTCATGACCGAGTCATCTACGCTTACCACTTCCGCGCGCAAGCCGCGCTGGGGCGAACTCTCCGAGCGCGCGCTTGGCCTGGTTATGTTGGCGCCGATGGCGATCGTGCTGCTCCTCGTTGTCGCATATCCTCTGGCTGACTCGTTCTGGCTCAGCCTACACCGCATGAATCTGACTCGGCCAGAGCAGGGCACGCCCTTTATTGGCTTCGAAAACTATTTATATGCCTTCCGGCAACCGGCCTTCTGGTATGCCCTTGAGCGCACGGTGTATTTCACCGTCGTCTCGGTCACGTTCGAACTGATGCTCGGCCTGGTGTTCGCGGTGCTGCTCAACGAGCGCTTTCGCGGCAACTTGCCGGCGCGGCTGGCTATGGTCTTTCCCTGGGCGCTACTGACCGTCGCCAATGGTGTGCTGTGGGCCTGGATCTTGAATCCAAACTACGGCGCGCTCAACGCTATTCTCACCGGTGTTGGCATTCTCAAAGCGCCCAAACAATGGCTGAGTGACACGTTCTGGACGATGAACGTCATCATCTTGGCCGATGCCTGGAAGACCGTGCCAACCATCACGCTCTTGCTGCTGGCGGGCATGCAAACCATTTCGCCCGACCTATACGAGGCAGCTGAGGTGGACGGGGCCAGCCGCTGGCAAAAGATTTCGCGCATCCTGCTGCCCCTGCTGCGGCCGGTGATCCTGGTCGCCGTGGCGCTGCGCACCATCGGCGCCTTCCGGGTGTTCGACATCATCTATGTGTTGACCGGCAATGGCGGGCCGGCGGATAGCACCAAGGTCATTGCGTTTTATAACTACGACCAGGCCTTCCGTTTTCTGTTCTTTGGCTACGGCTCAGCCATCTCGTGGCTGATCACGGCCTTTATGCTCATCTTGATCGTGATCTACGTGCGGCTGCTCAGGACCGAGGTGGTGGCATGAGCCGGGAGTGGATCTATGGACAAGGCCGAATCTGTGTTGCTGTGGCGGTAGCGCTGACGGTCGCGATTCCTGGGGGGGCCATAAGACCATGAGCCGCGGCAATCTGCTCAGCCCGTCTATCCGCTCGACCCTACTCATCGGCTATGCGGTCTTTACGCTCGTGCCCATCATCTGGCTTTTTCTCAGCACGATTCAAACCCAGGCCAGTTTGCTCACGCTGCCCACGTCGCTTCTGCCGCACGAGCTGACCCTGACAAACTACAGCGATATCTTCAAACCCGCCGCATTTGGCGAGAACAGCGGTCAATCGACCTTTGTTTTGTCGTTACGCAACAGCGTGATCGTCAGCGTCGGTGCCACGGCCATCTCACTGGTTTTTGGCGCCCTCGCTGCGTATGCCTTTGCCCGGTTCAACATCCCACGCAAGCGCGCCTTGCTCCTGACCGTGCTCGGCACGCAGCTTTTGCCCGCCATCTCGATCATCATCCCGCTCTTTCGCATGTTTAAGGCGGCTAACTTGCTCGACACGTTATGGTCGCTGATCCTGGCCTACACCACGTTTAGCGTGCCGTTCGTGGTATGGATCATGGCTGGCTATTTCCAATCGATCCCGCTCGAGCTAGAGGAGGCGGCCCGCATCGACGGCGCCAGCCGCTTCCGAGCCTTTATCGTCGTGGCCTTGCCGCTAGCCGCGCCGGGCTTGGCTGCCACGACCATTTTTACCCTGTTGAACGTGTGGGATGAGTTCTTCTTTGCGCTGATTTTTGCCTCGACCTATGCGTCCAAGACCGTGCCCATTGCGCTGTCAGAGTTTATCGGCCGGCATAGCGTGAACTGGGGCATGCTGGTGACCGGCGGCTTTATCGCCAGCTTGCCACCGATTGTGCTGTCGCTGTTCTTCTACCGCTATATCGTCTCGGGCTTATCGGCCGGCGCCGTGAAGGGCTGATGGCACTTGTCACAGGCTGCCGTGCGCGTGAGCGGGCCTGAGCGTATCTCCCGCCCAGGCGCGACCTGCGGCTACCACGGTTCGAAGCAATCGTAGTTGCGTTGGAGTGCAATGCGGCCGTCCCGAAACTCAAAGAACATGGCGAAATGGGCCTTCATGGTCGACCCAGCTGCCAGTGTGCCAAGGGGCACAGCCAGCACTGCCGTCCAGAGTGCCTCGACGGCCACCCAGTCCCCTTCGACCACGGATGAGACGATGTCGTAGGTCTGGCTGCGCAGTAATGCCTGGCCGCTTTTGGCACGGCTAAGCAGCGTCGGCAGATCGCTCCGGCCCCCGTTTGGATTGAGCCGGTTGGGCAATTCGATCTGTTGTGCATCTGCTGTGAAGAAGCGCGCTAGCGTGTCGGCATCCGTGCCGGATGCGAGCGTGTGCAAATAATCACGAATGACGGTGAGGTGGGTGACATCGGGCGAGGTCATTTGTCAAACAGTTTACAACGGCGCCTTTCGGCACCCAGCAGGCTGGCTGCCCTCATTCGGCTGGCATAACTGCGAGATCGCATGAATTGCAAGGGTTGCGTAAATTGCATGAATTGCGCAAATCTGCTGTTTGCTGTCTTGCCGATGCAAGCATTGCATTAAGAAATTGGGGCACATGCGGACTCCGGCGTGTTGTCCGACAATCATCAGGACGCCACCCCGTTCATGCCTCACGCCACGCCCGTTACCCCCAAAAAATCGTTACGTAACAACGCTTGCTAATGGTTGTCCTTACCGCTATACTTGCCAACCGTGGTTGACATAGAGGCGTCTGGACGCCTCTATATTAATTTTACGCCACACTACTAGACACAGTTGCGCGCCGTCGACACATTGTTGCACTGCCTGGGAAAGTAGGTCGAGAATGATTGAACAAGAATATCTAACACCAGAAGGCTTAAAGAAGCTGGAAGCCGAACTGGAGCATCTAAAAAACACGCGCCGAGCCGAGGTCGCCAAACGCCTACATGAGGCGATGGCCGAGGGCGAGGTGGAAGAGAATCCGGAGTATGAGGATGCCAAAAACGAACAGGCCTTCGTCGAAGGCCGCATCCTTGACATCGAAACGTTGCTCGCAAACGCGGTCCTGATCGAGAACAAAGGGCCGGCGAATGAAGTTCGTTTGGGGAGCAAGGTAACCATCAGTGAGGTGGGTTCTGGCGACAAAGAGCATTACACCATCGTCGGTTCGGCCGAGGCCGACCCCATGAATGGCCGCATCAGCAATGAATCCCCTATAGGCCGCGCCTTGCTTGGGCATAAGTTAAACGAAACCATCCAAGTGCAGACACCACAGGGCCCGATCAAATTCAAGATCACGCATATTAGTAATAAGTAACCTATCAGGCGTCGTCAGGCGTCTCAAGCGTCAAACATCAAGCGTCAACCATCGTGTCTCATAGCAAGCTGCGATTGTTGACGCTTTGTGTTTGAGGTATGACAACCCCCGTAAAACCGCGTCATCAGTATCTGACCGGCCATCCAGGCACTGGCAAATCCGCCCGCCTGTCTGAGCGGTTGATCGAACTGGTCAAAGGCGGCACCCGGCCTGATCGCATCCTCGTTCTTGCCTCGCAGCAGTCACAGGCCGATCGTTTCCGGCAAGCGCTTGCCAAATCGGGCGTCGCCGCTCGCGGCGAGCCAACCATCACCACCCTGAGCGGGCTGGTGCAAGAACACATCGGCCTCTACTTCCCGCTTATCGCTGGCAAAGCCGGCTTCGATGACCCCGGCCGCGAACCGCTGTTTATCAATGTCGAGGCCACCCAGTTTCTCCTGGACCAGTTTGTCGCGCCGCACGTGGCTGCGTTTAGCGAGCTGCGTGTAGCGCGCCCGCGTTTGGTCAGCCAGATCCTCGATGACCTCAATCGCGCCGCCACCAGCGGTTTTGGCCTGGATGAACTGGCCGAGCGCCTGCATTTAGCCTGGCACGGTGTCGAGCCGCGCCTGCATCTGTATCAGCAAGCGCAGGCCATCGCACAAGGTTTCCGGGTCTTTTGTCTAGAGCGTGGCTTGCTCGATTACTCGCTGACGATGCATGTGTATGGCGCTCATATGCTGCAGGCCAAGTTTTACCAGGACTATGTGGCTGCGCGCTACCGGCATGTGCTGGTCGACAACATCGAAGAGGGGGTGCCGGTGCTGCACGATTTTTTGGCGCTTGTGCTAAAGACCTGCGATTCAGCCCTTTTCATCGAAGATGACCCCGGAAGTTATCGTCTATTTCTGGGTGCCGACCGCAACACGGCACGCCGGTTGCGTGAACAGTGTGACAGCGTGGTGGACGTGCCTGACCCGCGTCTGGCGCCGGAAGCTCCCCCCTCACCGGCCCGGTTTGGTGACGCTCTGATGCGCTCGGTGCGCAAGACCGATCGCTATCGTCCGCTCAGGGTAACACCGCGCTCTGCGGATGGGGCGGCCTCAGCCGGGGTTGAAGTGCTGACCGAGCCAAGCACCACGGATTACTGGACGACGATGGTGCAGGTGGTCGTTGACCGTATCGTGCGTTTGGTGGCCGACGGTGCAGAGCCCAAGGACATCAGCATCGTTGCGCCGATTGTCGAAGACGTGTTGCGCTTCGAGCTGGAAGAGCGGCTCCGGCAGCATGGCATCGGCGTGCGCGCATTACGCCCGTCGCGCCCACTCCATGATCATCCCATCGCCCGCACGCTCCTTACCCTGGCGAAACTCGCTCACCCTGACTGGACTTTACCGGTCTCAAGCGGCGAATTGGCCCGGGCGCTAGCCGTTACGATCGCTGACCTCGACATCGTGCGCGCCCAGCTTATCGCCGATGCAGCCCAGCGCATCACCCCCAAGACGCTCTCGCCGATCGAGGACCCTGCCCTATGGACCCGGGTCGGGATGCCATTTCGGGTGCCATATGACCGCTTGCAGCATTGGCTAGCCGACGTGATCCAAGGTGACGTCCGGCCGCCCTTGGATGTGTTTTGGCAGCGGCTGTTTAGTGAGCTTCTGTCTCAACCCGGGTTTGGTTTGCACAAGCATGCCGAAGGTGCGGTCTTGAGTGAGCGGCTGATAAACGCGACGCGCCAGTTTGGGCAAGCGTTCAAACGGGCCGATTTGGCGCATGCCCAACTCTTGGCAGCCGCCCCGGTCGGACCGGCGCCGGCGTCGCCAATGTCGGCTGACATCCAAACCCAGGATGCTGGGCTCGCGTATGTGTCGCTGCTGATGCAGGGGATGCTGGCTGCTCAATATATGGACATGCGCGATCAAGCCGGCGCCGGCGCCGGCGCTAGCGACGACGTCTTCTTGTCGCCCGCCTTCGCCTATCTCACGTCAGATCACTTCTCGCGCTTTGAATTTTGGCTCGATACGAATAATCATGCTTGGCACGAGCGGCTGTATCAACCGCTCACGCACCCGTATGTGCTCAGGCGCGATTGGTCGCGCAGCGCGCCTTGGACCGATGAAGATGACTTCGCCAGCGACTGCGACTTGCTGGCCCGGGTCGTTGGCGGGCTTGCCATGCGGGCCAGCGAGCGCGTGTTCCTGGCGGGCAGCCGCCTGAATGTTGCCGGCGCTGAGGAAGATGGTTTGCTCGCGCGGGCCCTGCCCCATGCCCTGTCATTGCCATCGCCTATGTCACCCACGTCGTCCCAGGCGGCGTAAGGGTGGGCGAGATGGCGCTTGAGGTGAGCAGGTCATTCAAGCGCCATCTTGAGCAGCGTTCGATGCCCGCAGCTGCCAAGACCGTCGGGACAGTTATTGTGCGCCAGTCTGCCGTGCCGACACGTCACGGGCCAAAGCGCTCACGGCCTGTTAGGTCAGGGCCGTTTGACAGAACACACGACTCGGGCTTGAATCACGTCTAACCAATCACGCTGAACGGCCGCCGTTATGTGTGCCGGACCCGCCCAGGTCGTGACGCTCGCCCGACCGATCGATAGACGCAGGTGCCGGCAGGCATCCAGGCTTGACGCCATGCCCGATCGGCGGCTTCCTGGCTTGATCCGGGGCTTACCTCGCGTTCGACCTGTGCGAGCCGGGGGCGCTTCGCGTTCACCATCAGCGTATTCAAAGGATGATACACAAGATGCCCACGCACGTCACCCCGCGCGATTTTGCCGAGATTCGTTGGATTGGTCACTGGATTTGGGTGCCGGAAGAACCCCTGCAGCCCGGCAATCCATTCGGTGGCATGGTCGATATGAATCAGCCTGAGGCGCATGGCCTGTTTCGCAAGACGTTTCACCTGGCTCACGTGCCTGGACGCGTGCCAGCCCGGATGACGGCCGATTCACGTTACGCCTTGTTTGTCAATGGCCAAGAAGCCAGCCGTGGACCGATTCGTAGTCAGCCACGCCGCCTACATTACGACTTTATCGACCTCGCGCCGTTCTTGCGCGTGGGTGACAACATCATCGCCGCGTATGTCAAATACTATGGCACGCCAAAATCGTATTGGATGCCGGCCACGCCCAATATGACGCTGGGCAAGAGTGGGGTGTTTGTCTTTGAGGCAGACCTAGGTGACCATTGGCTCCTCAGCGATGAGTCGTGGCGTGCCCGTAGGAGTGACGCATGGTTCACGAGCGCGTTTGGTAAGGACTCGTTTGTCGTCAGCGGCGTGCCGCTGGAGATGTTTGATGCCCGGCGCTACCCGGCCGGCTGGCAAGCGTTGGCGTTTGACGATGCGGCCTGGGGCAAGGCCCATCGCATTCCAGCGATGCATATCGGCGGCTACGCCCGCACCCAGCCACCCACCGACCCGTATGGGCCGATGTATCCACGGCCCATCGCCCCATTGACAGGCGAGCTGCGAACGCCCGTGTCGATACAGCTTGAATATGTCCAGGGTGGGGACGGCCATGCCCCTGGCGGCGACCCGGTCACGCAGGTCGAACACACGCACGATCTGCCCATTGTCCACACCAGCGCGGGAGTGCTTCCGCTCTCGATTGCCTGTGACACTGCGACCACGCCCCGGGTCGTGATCGATATGGGTCGTATCGTATCTGGCCGGGTCGTTTTTGGGCTGGAAGCGCCGGCTGGCACCACACTTGATTTTTGCTACCGGGAAGAGCCTGGCATCGCGCCCGCAGGGCTGCTCGGCCAGCACTCCGGCACACGCTATGTGGCTCGCGGCGCGCAGGATGATTTCGAGGTATTCGACTCAAACGGCTTCCGCTATGCCACCCTGATTGTGACAAACGTTCAAGCGCCAGCGACTGTGACACTCCATAAATTTGGCGTGCGTGAAAGCCTGTATCCCTGGCAGGCAGGTGCGACGTTTGAGTCGAGCGACGCGGAGCTAAATAAGATTTTCACGGCCGGGATTCGAACGGTGCAGCTCAATTCGAACGATGCCTTTATCGACTGCCCAACCCGTGAGCAACGCGCCTGGGTTGGTGATAGCGTCGTGCATCAGATGGTCCACCTGGCGACAAACACCGATTGGCGCCTGGCTTGGCACGCCCTCTCAGTCGGCAACTCGCCCCGGCCGGATGGCATCTTGCCCATGAGCGTCGTGGGTGAGATCGAAGCCAATGGTGGCATCACGATCCCAGATTGGTCGCTGCACTGGGTGCATGGCGTCTTCAACTTGTATCGTTTTGGTGGCGACCGGGAGACCGTGAAATCATTCCTGCCCACGGTTGAACGCATCTTGCGCTGGTATCTGCCCTATCAAACCGCCGACGGCGTGCTCAAGGATGTGACCGAGTGGAATCTGATCGATTGGGCCAGCATCAGCAATGAAGACACGAGCGCGGTGATTACAGCCTCGTGGGCGCGCGGGCTACACGAGTTCTCCCAGATGGCCGCCTGGCTGGACGAGCGCGGCAGCCGCCGCTGGGCCGATGCTTTGCACGCCCGGGTCAAGGCGGGTTTTGAGGTCTTCTGGAATGAGAAGCGGGGCACGTATATCGACCATATCAAAGAGGGTCAGCCGCAACCCGAGATCAGCCAGCTCGCAGGCGCGCTGGCTATCTGTGCGGATGTGGCGCCGCGCCGACGCTGGCGGCGGATCGCCGAGACCATCACGGACCCGAGCGTCTTGGTCGGCGCCGCCTGGGGGCGGCCAATGGATGACAGCAAGGAGCTCCCGCCACCTGAAGCGCTCATGGGCGGGGTGTATCACGTCAACTGGGACACCGGCCGGCAAATCGTGCTGGCCCAACCCTTTATGAACTATGTCGTGCATGATGCCGTCGCTCTGGCGGGGCTGGGTGATAAGCTGCCAGACCTATACCGGCGCTGGACGCGCTTCTTTGCCGATGGCTATGACACGATTGGCGAATGCTGGTCGTGGGGCACCCACGTGCACGGCTGGAGTTGCACCCCCACCCGCGATATGGTCTTTTACACCTTGGGCGTCACGCCAGCTGAGCCGGGTTACGCCCGGGCGCGCATCGCGCCCCGCCTAGGGTCGCTCGCCTGGGTGAAGGGGCAGGTGCCCACGCCACACGGGTTGATCGAGGTGCACGCGACGCCTGATTCCGTGACGATCAATTCGCCCGTGCCCGTCATCTTGGACTTCGCGGGGCAGAAGCCGCGGTCCTTGCTGGCCGGGCGTCACACCGTAGCCCGTGAGCGCGGCTAGATCGGATAAAGGCCAAACCTGGGCGGACTCGTGCCACGGCCGGTTCGCTCGTCACATCTGTTGAGCAAAGGCCCGTTGGTAACTGACTGGCATTGCGACGTCAGCCAGCCTGCTGGCCATGCTTCACGTCGCAACAGATGTGTCCGAGGCGTTCGCGTCGTCATAGCAGGCGCCCAAGCGCGCTGTGAGGCAGCCCGGGCCAGGACGAGGTGCCCGCGAAGGGTATCTGGTCGGCACCTGGCTACAACACGCTCGACATCACGGTGACCGGCGCGCTGGCACTCGTGCGCGCTGGCCATATGCCCGACGAGACCCGGCTGGCGTCGGTAGCGCGCAGGCACGAGCTCGTCAGCGAGCCCTGTTATCTGTCACAACCTGTGCGGTCTGATGCGCTCAGGTCAGGTTTACTCGATGCCGGGCAGTGTCCGGCTAGCGGCGCCGCGACCGTTGCGGTGCAGGTGAATGGGGCCGATGCCTTTCCCTACGCTCGCGCAACCGTGGCACTGGCGTAAAGCGGCTGTCGGTTGCAACACCGGCCGCACAACAGACAAGCGCTCGGCGTTGACCGCTAATCGAGGCTCGCGCGCACCTGCCGAAACACCGTCTCATAATCCACGCGTGCGAGGTCGGTGGTGTCGATCTCGATCAGCCTCCCACCAACATCCAGCGGCGCAAGTGTTTCGGCTTGCTGCAGAAGGGCCGCGTCAGGGCGCACATCACCGTCAGCATGACCGGGGTGACGCACACGCGCTTGGAAGCGTTCAAGCCGCACCCGGCCGTCGCAGGTGCACAAGACTTGCACGCAGCGGGCGTTGGTTTGGGACACAATCGTGCGTATACGCGCTGAGAATAAGTCCGGCTTGAAATTGCATTCGGCGATGCACGACACACCGGCCGTCAGTTGCATCTCGATCACGTGGAAGAGTAGCTCGATCGTGGCCACACCGAGCTGCCGTGACCAATCCAGGTCTTTCCAGCCGAGCGTCTCGAACAGAATCTCTTTAACGTCGTCTTTGTGAATGATGGGCCAGCCCAGCGCCCGCGCCAGATGCTGGGCGAGCGTGGTCTTCCCGGATGCGGGTAAACCGGTGATGATGAGCAGGGTGGGGTGGGTGGATGCGGTCAGGCTCATGGCAATCTTAAGCCCAGCTATCTTAAGCCCACACGACGCAGCCGCGCCCCTTTAGCCCGCTAGCCCACGCGGGCAATGACGCCAGCCTATTCCAGCGCAGGTCCAGCTTCTCCAGCTGTGGCAGCGCCCCGAGGCTATCCGGCAGGTCAGTCAACCCATTCGCACGCAGGTCAAGAAAGCGCAAGTTGCTCAAGAGCCCCAGCGACTCGGGTAAGGTTGTGAGCCGGTTATCACGCAGGTTTAGACTGGTCAGTTGGTGTAAGGCGCCGATTGAAGGGGGAAGGGCGCTGAGATGGTTGCGTTCAAGATCGAGCTGGCGCAACTGGGTCAGCTGACCGATGGCGTCCGGCAGGGCGGTCAGGTGGTTGTTCGTCAGGTGCAGTTCGCGCACATGTGTCAGGGCGCCAATCGTCTCTGGCAGACGTGCGATCTGATTGTTATACAGCCGCAGTTCAACCAGAGCTGACAGATTCCCGACCCAGTCTGGCAGCGCCACCATCTGGTTATCCGTGATGTTTAGATAGATGAGCGCAGCCAGATGCGCCATCGACGCGGGCAGCGACGATAGGTGGTTGTGGCTCAGATACAGATAGCGCACATCGTGCAAATCACCGATGGCATCACATAGATCCATCAGGGCATTGTGCCCAAGGTCGAGCATCTGCAGCTGGCCTAACTGCGCGATGCCGTGTGGCACGCATGCCAGCCGATTTGCGGCCAGGTTCAGGGTCTGGAGTCCGACTAGTTGCCAGAGCGACTCTGGTAACGCCGCCAAGCGATTGTGATATGCACTCAGGGACCGTAAGTG
>Ga0209068_10000397_pt1 | contig 24046 bp, 20 predicted proteins | sample ColStrG_CSR_2012_FD_187200 | JGI IMG/M metagenome (GOLD analysis project Ga0209068, IMG submission 187200) | Freshwater sediment microbial communities in response to fracking from Pennsylvania, USA - Cold Stream Run_MetaG_CSR_2012 (SPAdes)... | ecosystem: Environmental > Aquatic > Freshwater >...
CGCAGCGGCAAAGGCGGTGCGCCGGGCGGGCCTGCTTTGCTGTTCCAGAACGTTAAGGGACATCCCGGCGCACAGGTGCTGATCAATCAGTTTGGCTCGGAAAGCCGTATGAAGCTGGCTCTGGAAGTCGACTCGCTCAACGATGTCGCCGACCGCATCCGTCACTTCATGGACGTGAAATCACCGCAGGGCTTCCTTGACAAAGTGAAGATGCTGCCCATGCTAGCGGAAATGGGGAAGTTCTTTCCGAAGACGGTTTCGACTGGTCCGTGCAAAGAGGTTATCAAGCGCGACAATTTCTCGTTACTCGATTTCCCTGTCCTGCAATGCTGGCCGGGAGACGCAGGGCGGTTCATCACGTTGCCCTGTGTGGTCACGCGCGATCCAAAAACCGGCAAACGCAATGTCGGCATGTATCGCATTCAGGTCTACGACGAACGCACGACCGGCATGCACTGGCAGAGACAGAAAGTTGCTGCCGAGCATGTACGTGACCTGATGCGAGCGTCTGCCGCGGGAGGAAACCCGGCACGCACATCCGCGGCTGTCGATATCATGGCGCGAAGCCTCGGCGGATCGGTGCTGGCGGAAGGGGCTCGCCCCACCGGGAAGATGGATGTAGCAGTGGCGATCGGCACGGATCCCGCGCTCACATTTTCAGCGATTGTCCCAGCGCCTCCCGAAGTCGAGGAGTACATGATTGCAGGGTTCATGAGGCAAAAGCCGGTGGAGTTGGTGAAATGCGAGACTGTCGATCTCGAAGTCCCAGCCAACTCGGAGATTGTTCTTGAGGGCTACATCAATCTCGACGAGCTTCGTACGGAAGGCCCCTTCGGCGATCACACGGGCTTCTATTCCTTGGCAGACCAGTATCCGGTCTTCCACTGCACCTGCGTCACGCATCGCAAGAATCCTATCTACGCAACGACCATTGTCGGCAAACCTCCCATGGAAGACGCGTTTATGGGCAAGGCTGTGGAACGTATCTTTCTGCCGCTGATGAAGCTGACGATCCCGGAAATCGTGGATGTCAACCTGCCTATCGAGGGTGTGTTCCATAATCTGATGCTGGTATCGATCAAGAAGTCTTACCCTGGACAAGCTCGCAAAGTGATGAACGCGATCTGGTCGTTGGGGCAGGCGATGTTCACCAAGTGCATCGTCGTGGTCGATGAAGACGTGAATGTACAAGACATTGGCGACGTTACGTTGAAGGTCCTGAACCACATCGATCCTGAGCGCGACATTCAGTTCACGATGGGCCCCATCGATTCTCTCGACCATGCTTCACGCCTGCCGAACTATGGATCGAAGATGGGCATCGACGGCACACGCAAGTGGTCCAGTGAGGGCTTCGCGCGCCCCTGGCCGGACGAGATTGTAATGGACGCGAAAACCAAGGCTTTAGTCGATAAGAAGTGGAAGGAGCTGGGTTTGGATTAGACCCGAAATTTCCCGCGCTACGACTTCTTTGAGAATGTCATTCCGTGTATAAGCGGCGATGCTACCGAGAGGAATTCTCACAGGACACTTTCCACTGAGAATGCCTCTCACCCCCCTACCCAGTCCGGCTGTAGGGGGTCCTTCGACTCCATTTGCCGCGCTACGCGTGGCAAATTCCGCTCAGGATGACAACTCTTATTGACCAATCTTAAATTGAACCAACTGACACTCGACTCACCTATCAGCACACACTGTCATCCTGAGCGCAGCAATGTCTTCACGAAGTGAAGGCATTGCGAAGTCGAAGGACCCCAATCATCTACAAGCGGCGGTGCTGCCGAGAGGAATTCTCACAGGACACTTTCCATTGAGAATGCCTCTCAAACGCAGTGAGGGATCTGCTGTCCCCAACGGCTGCTACAATCTTGATGTCCTACTTACGTTTCCATTGAAAGGAATTTCATGTTAACTCCAGGCACTCCATTCCCCAATTTCTCCCTACCCAATCAAGACGGTGTTACAAAAACGCTCGGCGACTATGCCGGAAGCTGGCTCGTTGTCTACTTCTACCCAAAAGACGACACACCGGGCTGCACAATTCAGGGCAAATCCTTTACCGCCACCAAGGCCGATTTCGAGAATGCTGGCATCAAGATCGTAGGCATCAGCGCGGACGACGCAGCTTCGCACAAGGATTTCTGCAACAAATTTGCGTTCACGATTGAACTGCTCGCTGACACCGATAGCTCGCTGATGAAGACGCTTGGCCTGCCGCAAACCGAGTGGAAAGGCATGCATTTCTGGGAGCGGACGACTTACGTTGTTGACCCGAAAGGCATTGTCCGGAAGGCTTACGCGAAAGTCGATCCCAACGGTCACGAAAAAGTGTTGCTGAATGATATTCAAGACCTCAAAGCTCAGATCGCAGCCTAGACAGGTCCGATCGTGACGTGGCGGAGCTTGCTCCGCCACTTCTTTCTCTGTTTCTGAAATGTCTCCGTGGTGAAATATTACGTAGTGACCATTCACGATGAAAATTGGAGTCCTAGCCATGCAGGGCGATTTTGACGCCCACCGGAAACGCCTGGAGCAACTTGGCGCGGAAGTCGTGCTGGTCAAGAAGCCCGAACAACTCGATAGCATTGACGGCCTGGTAATTCCCGGCGGTGAGTCCGGCACGTTTCTGAAGCTGCTGGGCGAAGAGGGCTTTGCTAAACTGAAACAATTTGTTACGGAGAAACCAGCGTTCGGAACCTGCGCTGGCTGCATCCTGCTAGCCAACGAGATTGAAAATCCACCGCAAATTGGGCTCGGGGCGCTGGATATCCGCGTCCGGCGTAACGCCTACGGACGCCAGCTCGAAAGCTCCATTCAGCAGGGAAATTTCCGTAGTCAGCCGCTCGAAATGGTCTTTATCCGTGCGCCAAGGATCATTCAGGTCGGGGCCGGTGTCAAAATACTAGCTACCCAAGGCAGCGACCCGGTTATGGTCCGCAGCGGAAAGACTCTGGCGGCGACATTCCATCCAGAGTTGAGCCCGGATCCAGCAGTGCACCAGTATTTTCTGGAGATGATCACTGATAAGTCTTAGACAGGTCGCTCGAGGGTTCACAGTCCTGCTGGCGGCCGCCGGCGCTGCTTACGCAGCAGACCTCAAGCCCATTCCGGCTTCGCCAAAAACTGTCATCCAACTCGTCACCGCAGTTCGAGCGAAGGCCAAGCTTGTTGAAAATAGCGCCGGTATGCGCCTTGGTTTTCAGTCCTTCACATCGGCCTATAAACTTCCGCCAACCAGCGTCAACTATTCCGACTACGTCGTGGCGCGTCTATTCTATGAAGCCACCAGGGACGCTGGTTTCTGGAACATGCATTGGACGATTACCGACCAGCCGCCAAACTCCGACAGAATTTGGCATCAATGGAAGAATCTCCAAAGACCAGCCTTCGCGGTTCCCACGGCGGAAGCGGAGTGCGACGAACTCTCCGCCCTTTATTCGTTCTTAGTTGGCCGCGCTGGCGTTCACGGTGTTGGACTGTTTTGGCCAACATTCAATCACACGGTTGCCGTATGGGTGTTGCATCCCCGCGGCAGGCCCGATGTTCGCGTGGTTGTGCCCACGTCACAAATCTTCCTGGAGGCTTCGGATTCCTTTGGAACCCGGAAGTTCAATCCTTGGCATCAAAAATCGATTTTCGAGTACAAACGCCGGGACGTTGCCGATTCTTTCGTACTTCCGCCTCCTCTATTCAATTTCTTCCTGCAACAAGTGGACAAGTATGCCGGAGCCTCGGATTCCACGCTGCAGGAACTGCGATACCTGCGGGAAGGAGTATTTTTGAAGTACTGGACCCCGGAAGTGGCGGCCCGAGATGCGCTCAGACGGCGAAGTGACCTTCACCCTGGGATTCCTGAAGATCTGGCTGCATTTCAAAATTTCGCCCAAGACATGCGCTCTGAAGCAATTCGCTAAGGCTCTTCGTCCCAGCCCGAGCTCTGCGACCTGACCCAGTGCTGGTGCAAAAAGGGACACCCTGGCGGGCACGTTTCATCCAGAAATGAGCGCCGACACGGCGGTACACCAATACTTCCTGGACGTAGTCCGGGGAACGCTGTAGTCTCCTCGCTACCCTGCAATCTTCGAAAATCTGCGGTACATCGCGATCGTCCGGACGGTAATGAAGATAAGAAACCCGAAGAGGATGATCATGATCGGCCCGAGCGGCAGCATCGGAGTGGGGCTGCGGTTACTTTCAATGACCAACTGCATCACCAGCACTACTAACAGCAGGATAGCGCAGCCAAACCATGCAAACCACCGTTGAAAGTACGCGACGGTTTCCTCACGGCGCGCAGGGTCCAGCCAATATTCCTTGTTCGGCAGGTTGATTTTGGACGCTGGCAGCTTGGCAATCTTGCGACCCGGGAAGAACCCGCTGAACGCGGCCACGGCGATCAAAATCACGTTCAAGGAGAAGAATTGATTCTTCGTCATCCATCCGTTGGGCGCGCCAGCCGCGTTGAAGTGCGAGGCCATCCGTTCCGGCATTTGGTTGTAGCTGTATCCCCATGCAACCAAAGCTATAACCGTGACCACGAGAAACACCAGCCAGGACAGGCGCAAGTTTTCCATCGGGTTCTCCGAAAGGCAGTATAGGAGACCTCTAGCGCCGCCGCTAGTAGCAGGCGGTGCTCGCGAAGGCGGCCACAATCCGCGTTATACTGGGCCAGTATGGCCACGGATTCCAGCAAGACGTTTTACCTCGAGACCTTCGGCTGCCAGATGAATGCTCACGACTCGGAGAAGGTCGTCGGCACGCTCATGCACGAGGGCTATCGCCAGGTCGAGACGGTCGAGGAAGCGGGTCTGGTGCTTTACAACACGTGCTCCATCCGCGATAAGGCCGAGCAGAAAGTCTTTAACCGGCTGAACGATTTCAAGAAGTATAAAAAACAGGGCAAGAAATTCGGAGTGCTGGGCTGCGTCGCGCAGCAGGAAGGCGCGCAGATTTTCGAGCGCGCTCCTTACGTGGACCTCGTCTGCGGCTCGGCATCCTATCGCAATCTGCCGCAGATGTTGGTGCAGCTCGAGACCGGCAATCGCGCCACTGGATTGGATGACCGCCAGACCGACGAGTGCTTTGAGACTGAGTTCACCGCACGCACCAATGCAAACCGCGGCTACATCACGATTATCGAAGGCTGCGACAAGTTCTGCGCTTTCTGTGTTGTGCCTTATACGCGCGGTAAAGAGCGCAGCCGTACTTCGGATTCTGTACTGGCTGAGGCGCGCCAGATGGCCGATCTTGGTTACACCGACGTGCAGATGCTCGGCCAAAATGTGAACTCTTACCGCGACCCGGCAGGGAAGAGGACTTTCGCGGAGCTTCTACGGTCGGTCGGAGAGGTCGCTGGTTTAAAGCGAGTTCGCTTTACGACTTCGCATCCTCGCGATTTTGGACGGGATATCGTTGAGGCAATCGACTCCACACCAACTCTTTGCGATCACGTTCACCTCCCCGTCCAGAGCGGTTCGACACGAATACTGGATGCCATGCAGCGCCTCTATACGCGCGAACAGTATCTGGAACGCATTGCGTGGATCAAGGCTGCCAAGCGGGACATCAGCCTCACCTCTGACATGATTGTTGGATTCCCTGGCGAAACGGAAGCGGATTTCGAGGAGACCCTTTCTCTGCTCGATGCGGTCGAATACGACAGCGTGTTTACCTTCACGTACTCGGCTCGGCCCAACACGCCGGCTCAGAAACTGCCTGACGCTATTCCGGACCAGGAAAAATCTCGACGTCTCTCTGTGTTGATGGAGAAGCAGAGACAAATTTCCATGGTTCGCAACAAAAAGCGCGTTGGCCACATTCTGGAAGTCATGGTGGAGGCAAAGAACGAAACGCGCAAGCAGTGGGTCGGACGCACCTCGCAAAATATGACGCTCAACTTCACCACGCCGGAAGAAATCAATCTGCTGGTTGGGAGTTACGTTGCGGCTCGCGTCACGGCCGCTTTTCCTAACAGTTTGGTGGGCGAATTCGCTCCTGAGGCTCAAGGGAATTCCTATGGAAGTTGAAATGAAAATTCGGGGCTTGATGATGGATCCAGTCACGAACCTACCCATCGTGATCTTGAAGGACGTGGGTAGCGAGACGCTACTGCCGATTTGGGTTGGAGTATTCGAAGCAAATGCCATTGCGTTGGAAATCGAGAAAGTCGCTACGCCGCGACCAATGACGCACGATTTGATCCGCAGCGTTCTTACCGGACTGGATGCTTTCGTACACCGCGTTGTGGTTACAGAACTACGCGAAGACACTTTCTATGCCGTAATTTGGGTGGAGCGGAACGGCCAGATTATTAGCATCGATTCACGCCCATCCGACGCACTGGCGCTAGCCCTGCGAGCGGACTGCCCAATCTTTGTCGATGAGGAAGTGCTCAAGGTCTCCAAGACCGCCAGCTTCGTTTCTGAGCGCTTGGGCGATGAGGAACTCAAGAAATGGCTCGAGGGCCTGAATGACGAGGATTTGGGCAAGTACAAGATGTAGCCGTCATGAGTCCTCCATGCCCGATTCCGCCGAGCAACTCCAACAACTCTACGTCGCAGGCTTTGAACTCCAGACCTTCGATCGCTTTCCAAAATGCGTAGGCGTGGTGCGGGACGAATGTGTTGCGCTGCTGGTTCCAGGTGTCGACGGTGTTCAGATTCTGGGAACTCCCGGTTGGCGTTTGGGAGAGAGCATTGGCGTGCTGACTGAAGTGGCAGGGCAGAAAGTCTTTCAGGCGAAAGAACAGATCGTGGAGGCAACGCCGGAGCGGCTGGAGACGCTGCGGCGCTTCAATGCCGACCTGCTAGCGATTCTACGACCGAGCGCCTAGTCTTCCGAGTCTGTAATGCTCAACTGTCCCGCTCCAACATGGGCTCGCAACTGGTATCGGCCCGGACCGTCTTTGCTGAAAGAGCGAAATAGACCACCCTTGGAGACGCCGAACGCAGGAGCGTCGACCTGACCGCTATTCACCGATCCCTCTGCATGCGCGTAGTCACTGGCACGGCCGATCGATAGATTCATCTGGCCAAAGTGTAGTTCAACGTCTTTGTTGCCTTTGATGCCGCTGATCTCCAGTTGCCCCGCCATCATTCGGACATAGAGGTTCGTCTTCTGCGGGATTTCTACGGTCACGCGGAAATTGTTGTGCGGGCAGTCACCAATCTCGACTCGGCCGGAGTTTCCTGACGCTCGCAACCTAACACGGACATGGCTGGAGTCGCTTCTACCGTCGGCAGCATAGCTCACGTGCACCTTGTTGTCGTCCGTGCCTCGCAGAACAACACCACTCGGGCACAGGTCTATGTGCAGTTCACCGGAAGAAGGGAAGTCCATTTCTACCGGCGTCTTGCCCACCTCTTCGATCTGCTTTTGCTCCGCGACTGCCGGAACAATTAGGCCAATGGCGAGAAAAGGAATAAGCCAAGATGCTTTCGGGCGCATGGAACCCTCCACCATCCTCTACGAGGATGGCGTACAGAAAGTTCCCCTCGGGTCGCTCATAACCAAGGAGGCCCCCTAAACGCAAGAAAGGGCGGCCCCGTGAAGGGCCGCCCGTTGAACACTGTTTTTCTCCCTAGTTGCTGATCGTTGCCGTGGTCCCATCGAACTTCGTCAGCGTAACGCTGAACTTCTCGTTGTACGCAGCGGCTTTGTCCTGCAGAATGCTGAGCGCTACAGCTTCTCCCAGCAGCAAGGACGCATCGGAATCACTGCGGTAGTGAATCGCGGGGTGAATTCCGTGCCCGAAGGTAACGTTGTGCCCCAGCTTGTTCAGTTCGCCTTGGACGGTCAACGGGGGACCAACGTGGGGCGTCAATCCAGTCCCTGAGACCGTGGGTACAACCGGATTTGGGATTACAAAGTTCCCGTCAAAGAAGAACTTCAAAATGGTGATGCAAGCGCCTCCTACGGTACCGTGTCCGGTCGGGTACGACGGATGCGTCGGCGACCCTTCGGGGAAGGCCTGCGATAAGAGATAGCTGCTGTTCTTGTGGAAGCTGGCCGCCAGCGCCCGGGAATTCAGCAGGGTGCTGTCCATGGTGCAATCTGTCATTCCGCCCTGACCCGTTTTGAACAGTTGCGCCAAGGCTCCCGGCACTTCGGGGCGCGCGCGCCGATGCACGAACCACTTTTGGAACCAAACCGCCTTCAGCGCCCGGGTCGCCACTTCGCCGATCGTGGCCGCAAAATCCGGACCGCCGAAGGTAGCAAATCCATCCTGCGTGGGGGATCCCACGTAGGGACTGCCCGGGTTCAACGGCGCACCCATGCCCCCAAGCACGAGGAATGCCACGAGGTATGCCTGATACAGCACATCCACATGGGTCCATGCCGCCATGTCCCGTCCGTTGCGCAAGTAACGAGGTGTCGGATCAAACTGCAACGATTGACCGATGTTGCCGCCGTTCTGGACGGTGACATAACCTGGGAAGTCCGTCATGAAGTCGATGCCCCTCACGAACGTGTTGAATCTTTGGCTGAGCGCCTGAGCGCCGTAGTTGGTCGGCTGCACCATAAACTGCGAGACGTAGGGACCCACCGTTTCTCCCGGGAAGCTTCCGCGGAACAGCTCATTCGTGGTTACAACGTTACTGCCATTCCTGGGTCCGGCGTAGGCGGCTAGCAAATTCAATTCCGCCGCCGCGGCTATCGCCGTCGGATTTGTAGAGTACTGTGTGAAATTCACATCCCGCAGCAGGGAAGCCCAGTACATCTCCACCATCTCCGCAGCCGTCTGCGGCCCAGCCATGGTCGGTGCCGGAGGCACGGTAAAATTGTGCCCGTCGGTACCCTCGGGATCGAATGCCAGACCGCCCTGCGGTCCCGTCAAATGACGAGGGCCACCCAGCACAATGGCATTGAAATCCGCCGGGTTTCCGGTCGTCAGAGCGTTGATGAAACTTGGATAGGAAGTGGAAAGATCTACCCGCCCGAAACTGTCATGCACCAGCGTCTTGGTAAAGGTCGCGCATTTGTCGGCATAGAGCGCTTCATCGCCATTGCATGGGTGGCTGACAAGTGGCAGCGCAAAATTCGCGTTCGCGATGTTGGTTCGGTAGGTCAAGCTCGCGGTTGCTCTGGTTGCATCGTCGAGGGGACCGATTTCGTTCGCGTGAGCTTTGGAAGACTCGCCGCCGATCAAAGGTTCGAGCACGGTCATCGCACCCGAAGCGGCTGCTACGCCGGCGACCGACCCGACGCGACCCAGGAACGAGCGTCGGCTGATGTTCGACTCGCTGATTTTCGGTACGTGATGGCTATGGGTTGAGGCTGCGTTGTCTGGCGTTGGGGTAGCTTTCTCTTGGTTTTCTTCTCGTTGCACAGGACACCTCCATTGGGAATTAGGGTTAGTGTTGTCGGGCCGGTAAAGGTCACCGCGGCATACGAATCTTCCGCAGCTTTCATTGCAAGGAAACCGATCAGCCGCCGGCACGTGGCGCCTGAGTTCTGGTCCCGTAACAGGGTTGTCGATGGTGCCCGTTCTCGAGCAATAGCCGTTCGCGCTGAGGGGTGGGCGCGAGACTCACACCAAGCTTTGCGGGACACTCTACGTGGAACGAGGTATTGAGTCAACAGAAACTTTTGCACAAGCGGAAATACTTCTCGAATGCTTTTTCCTCAGCCGCACTCTTCAGACCCCGCTTCAGACAAGGGTTTCGAGGCCGCCAAGGAAAAAGTACCCAACGGCAGAACTGAAACCTGCAGGTTAGTAGAACTACTTAGTCCCTTCGAGGTTCACAAAAAAACGGCCACCCTCTGGAGGGTGGCCGGTTGGTTGTCTGTTGACTCTCGAACTATTCGCTGACCATTGGTACCTGAGCGCGCGGATGATCGGAATGCGCGTTCGCTACCGGTTTGTCATGCTCCGACGTGTAGGTGATTCCATCCTCGGCAAGATCTGCGAGGCCCGTCGCATTCGTCTCCATGGGCTCACTGAACTTGCTGCCGACGGGAGCTTTCGCGGTGGCAAAAACACCGTGAATCTTTCCTGCCGTGGTCGTGGCGGACGTATAGTCACCTACCATTTGTCCGGAGGTGGTGGTCGGCAGCCAATTCGTATTGGTCCCGCTCGACAGCGTTTTGGCCTTGCTCCAGGTAGCGCCGCCATTGGTGGACGCAACGTATCCAACTCCGAGCGTGCACGTGGTGCAGTTTGCGTTGGTGTAGAAGTAGTACGTCACCGCCATGTGAGTGGTAGCCCCCGACGTCGAGCGATCCACTTCCAGTCCCGGAATAAAGTGATCAGCCTTGCTGCTGACAGCATCAATCGGAACGCGCTTCAGGGCGCTCCATGTGGAGCCGTCCGTCGACGTGCTGTAAACGATGTCGTTCGAAGCACATCCCGCGCGGAAGCTGCAATCCGCCCAGGAGACGTAGACCTTACCAGCTCCATCGATTTGCACCGCGGGAAGTCCCGGAGCGCGCAGGCCCCCGGCTACCCCGTGTGAGTTGATGTTTCCAACCAGAACCGCGGCGCTCCATGTGTTCCCACCATCCGTGGACTTGGTTGCAATGACGCCCGCTCCAAAGCCGTCGCCGCCCGGAACGATCACCGTTCCGTTGGGCTGCACGACTGGAATTCCGCCGTTCGCGATATCGTTCGCAGCCGTTGTCTTCACGGGTCCCCATGTCGTTCCACCGTTTGTGGAGGTGCTGAACTCCATCAGGTCACCCTGGCTGAAGTCGTCCCACGTAATGTAGCAGCGCCCATAGAACTTGCTGGTCGCGGTGTTGTCGCAGCCAATCCAGGGTTTATCGTAGAATCCCGTCGCAGCCGCCCTCGACACGATCACCGGGTTTTTCCAGGTGATTCCATCCTTAGAACTGCTGACCGCAATCGCCGCGCCGTGTGCCCCGCCGGCTTCCAATAGCGGCAGCGTCTCTGCCAGCCAAACTTTGTATTTGGCGTTGTAGACCACGGAGGGATCGCTGGCGCGGTCGAACTTCCCGCCATTCTGATACTTGGTCAAGCCCGGCAGAAAACCGTGCGTCCAGGTTGTGCCACCGTTCGTTGAGGTGGAGAAACCGATGTCCGACGAGCCGCCGTCGGTGAACCGGCCGGTCTGGAAAACCGACACAATCGTCGATCCGAAAGAATAGGAATCCCCTTCGACTTCTGTTGCGTGCTGGCTGGATGCGTTGGTGTAAGGATCCGCGCTGATCTGGGTCAGCGGAACCTGGGCGTAGGCGGCGGTTGCAAGCAAAGCGCAACCGAAAGCGGCCGCAAACAGGGATCGAACGGCAAAGCGACTGGGTCTAGGCAAAGTATTCCTCCGTGGAATCTGGGTAAGGTGTTTGAAGATAGCTCGCGAGAGTTCTGCGCGAAACAAGTTCACCTTCGGCTCGCTCCACGTGCAGGGGGGAGTGGCTACGACCGACGGTAGTAGTCGATGCGAAGGACTTTACTGGAGCGCGAAGACAAAATCAATGGGCAAAACTTTGCACTGTTGCTAGATTTGTCGCCTTTATCTGGAAGCACCCCACAATAGTCGGTATGATCGCGGGTGCCGGAAGCCTGCCGACTGTCGCTGGATTGGTATAATCGCCGCTGCTCATGGCCCTGACCCCTGGCGCGAAACTCGGCCCGTACGAAATTCAATCTGCTATCGGTGCTGGCGGCATGGGCGAAGTCTATCGCGCCCGCGACACACGTCTCGGACGGGACGTTGCGATTAAAATCCTTCCCGAGCGCCTTTCTGCCAACCCGGAAGCCGAGCAGCGTTTCGACCGGGAAGCGCGCACCATCTCCAGCCTGAACCATCCCAATATCTGCCAACTCTACGATGTCGGGTCGCAGGGTGGAATCAGCTACTTGGTCATGGAACTCCTGGACGGCGAGACGCTCGCCGATCGCCTTCGCAAAGGCGCTTTGCCCCTCGAACAAGTTTTCCGGTATGGAATCGAAATCTGCGACGGCCTGGAACGAGCCCACAAAGGCGGAGTGATTCATCGAGATCTGAAGCCCGGCAACATCATGCTGACGAAGACCGGAGCCAAGTTGATGGACTTCGGGTTGGCGAAACCAGTCCTGCCCGAGAGTCCGCCTAGTAGCGGCTTATCGCAAACTCTGGCCACGGCCCAGCATCCCCTGACCGCGCAAGGCATGGTGGTCGGCACCTTCCAATACATGTCCCCGGAGCAGGTCGAAGGCAGGGAAGCCGACGCCCGTAGTGACATCTTCGCTCTCGGCGCAGTCCTGTACGAAATGATTACCGGACGGCGCGCCTTCGCTGGCAAGAATACCGCGTCGACGATTGCCGCCGTATTGGCAGCGGAGCCGCCCTCGATCTCCAGCGTGCAGCCGCTCTCCCCGCCCGCACTTGAATCTACCGTGAAGAGCTGCCTCGCGAAAGATCCAGACGAACGTCTACAGACCGCGCACGACGTGAAGCTGCAACTGCGCTGGGTGAAGGAGAACCCGTCGTCCGCCAGCCTGGCCGCACAGCCAGCCAGACGAAACCTTCGGGACCGCCTGGGATGGCTGGTCGCTGGTCTGATGCTTGTCTTGCTGGCCGCGGCCTCAGCGTGGTGGCTCCGCGGGCGCGAGTCGCCGTCCGCCATGTATTTCAACAGCTCCGTACCGTTCCCAGCGCGTTCGGTTGCCCTTTCGCCGGACGGTCATACTCTGGCGCTCGTTGCATATTCAGAACAAGCCAACAAGAATGTGATCTGGACGCAAACGATCGGGGGCCGCAGTGCCACGGCCATTCCCGGAACCGAAGACGGATCTTTTCCGTTCTGGTCTCCGGACGGACGCTCGCTTGGGTTCTTCGCCCAGGGCAAACTCAAGACCATTGAAGTTTCCTCGGGACGATCGGCGCAAATACTCGCCGATGCCGCTTTCGGTCGCGGCGGCACATGGAACCGCGATGGCGTCATTCTGTTCACGCCTACGGCCTGGACCGGAATTTACCGCATTCCTTCGTCCGGCGGAACACCCGTCGCCGTCACCAAGTCGGACAGTTCATTGTCACAGCCGAGCCATCGCTGGCCGTTTTTTCTTCCGGACGGGCGGCATTTTCTCTATCTTGCCTGCAATTTTTCCGGCAGATTGGATAAGAACCAGATCGTTGTCGGATCACTCGACTCCGACGAAAAGCACATCGTTCAGACTGCCAGCACGAACGCCGTTTACGCCGATCCCGGCTATCTGTTGTACTGGCGCGATGGAGCACTGGTCGCTCAAGACTTTGATCTGCGCGATTACACGCTGCACGGCGAGACTCACACGGTAAGCGATGCCGTCCAGTATTATCCGCAGACGAATCTGGCTGTGTTTGCGGAAGCCGGGAAAACCCTTGTGGTCCAGACCTCTGCGGGAAATCGATCCCCGAAACCCCAGTTGGTCTGGTTTGACCGTCAAGGCAAACAGCTGGGCGTAGTCGGACCTCCGCAACTGGTCGGGAACCTGAAGCTGTCGCCGGATGGGCACCGTCTCGTCGTCGACAAGACCGACACGGACGGACGGCACGTCAACATCTGGATTCATGAGCTCGCCAGTGACACGGATACCCGTATCGGATTTGGACCCTGGCTGGAACAGATGCCGATCTGGAGTCCCGACGGACGGCGCTTGCTATACGCCTCCAATGAGAAGCTGTACTTTAGCGTTTATTCGAAGAATGCCGATGGTTCCGGCGCTGCCGACAACTTCTTGGACTTCAAAGCGATTGAGCAGGAGGCTTGGGATTGGTCCCGCGACGGCAAGTATCTGCTGATGCGGAAAGATAATGAACTCTGGTCCGTGACCATGCCCGGCCTACAAGCGCAGCCATTACTTCAGTTGCCTTCGCTTGTTCGCAACGCACAGTTTTCGCCGGATGGAAAGTATGTCGCCTACGCATCGATCGAAACAGGCCGATGGGAAATCTACGTTTCGCCATTCCCAAGCTTCGGCAATAAATGGCAGGTTTCGCAAGGTGGTGGCGAAGAACCCCGCTGGCGCGCTGACGGCAGGGAAATCTTCTACCTGGCTCCGGACGGTCACATGACGGCGACCGCCGTGAAAACCGGCTCTGGATTCGAGGCTAGCACGCCCACGCCGCTGTTTCTGACTCACCCGCGTCAGCCCCTTTCAGCGCAGGATTTCTTTACCTACGACGTAACTGCGGACGGGCAGAAGTTCCTCGTCAACACCAGGGCGGACACCGTCAGCTCAGCCCCGCTGTCGGTCGTTCTGAACTGGACATCGGAGATGGAGAAGTAAGCGCAGGGCTCAAACCTGATTGACGGTTCGTTGCTTCGTAGTTTACATAATACTTGTTATCGGACATTACAGATCCGGCCTGCCTATCCTTGGACCAATACGATCTTGGGATGAAAAAGTGTCCCTGCCACCCTCGAAGCGATGGCGATGATCTCCCGCTGCCCTCGAAAGACCTTCACGTACTTCGACTTGGACATTTCAGGCAAATTCACCGATCTACCGCATTGAATCAGAGCCATTTGTTGTTCGTTGGCAGTCACCGCTGGAATCTTGGGCAGCAACTTCCGCGGGTGCAAGAAAAACTTCTCCTGCTCCTCCTTGGCTGCGGATGCCAGCACATCGAGTGTGTGGGCGTCCTCCAGCCCAAACTCGCCGTGCGTGGTGCGCCGAAGCGTCTCCAGATGCCCTCCACAGCCCAACGCTTGCCCCAGGTCGTGCGCGAGTGACCGAATATACGTTCCAGCACTCACTCGGGCACGGAACGCGATCCGCGGCAGGTCAATTCCTGAGTTTTCCGGTCCCGAGCTTTCCGGCGCAAGTAGTTCAAACTCGTGGACTTCCACCGCAACAGGACGCAATTCGACCACCTCCTGCTTCCGGGCGAGTTTATAGGCTGGCACGCCCTTGATCTTCTTGGCGGAAAATGGCGGAGGAAGCTGGTCGATCTTGCCCAAAAACCGGGAGGCTGCTTCCCTTACCTCGACTATCGAAAGCTCGGCTATCGAACGTGAGCTAACCATAGTATTTTCAACAGCTTCACCCTCAGCATCGTAAGTATCAGTTGCAAAGCCGAGCCGAATTGTGCCCTCGTAAGACTTCTCAGCTCCCAGGTAGAACTGCGCTAGCCGCGTGAAATTACCGACCACCAACGGCAGAACGCCCGTTGCGGCGGGATCGAGTGTCCCCAGGTGCCCGACAGATCGTTCTCCCAGAATGCGCCGGACGCGATTGACTACGTCGTGTGAGGTCATGCCCGCCGATTTGTCGATGATAAGAACCTGATTCATAAGCATTTCTATCGTGGGGCTTGCTGGCGTACAGGTCAACTCGTGTGCGAAGATTTCCTACCCACTTCTAGAGTCGACCGACCGCCATGATCCCTATCCGCGACGACCAGCCCTGCTTCAGCACGCCGTGGGTCAACTATTTCCTAATTGCTTTCAATCTGGTCATTTACCTCTTCGAGTCGCTCTTGACTCCCGATGCGCAAGGCGCATTGTTGACCCAACTTGCCTTGATCCCCAGGCACGTGGAACTTGGTCTTGCAGGGTACGCAGGGGGTCTCCTGGGGGCCGCACTGCCCCTATTTACGTCTATGTTCCTGCATGGCGGATGGATGCACGTAATCGGCAACGTCTGGGTGCTGTGGATCTTCGGGGACAATATTGAAGATCACCTGGGACACCTTCCCTATCTGTTGTTTTACCTGGCGTGCGGGCTTTCGGCGGCGGTTTTGCACGTCCTTCTGAACTGGGGTTCATCGGTGCCCACCGTGGGTGCCAGCGGGGCAATTGCTGGCGTTATGGGAGCTTACCTGCTGCTCTATCCCAAGGCGCGCGTTTCCACGATTTGGTTCTTCTTCGTTTTCAGGTCGCCAGCATGGATCGTTCTAGGATACTGGATCGCGTTGCAATTCGTGAGCGCAGCAGCAAGTTCGGCTGCGAGAGCGTCCCACACCGATACCGGCGGCATCGCCTTCTGGGCCCACGTGGGCGGCTTTCTCGCGGGCATGGCCCTGATCAAGATTTTGCCGGAACGAACCGGAAGATATCGCTACGGAACCTGGTAGTGGCTTAGTTCGAAGAGTCTTAGGCTTTACGGTAGATTTGTCCGCGAGGTCCGATATCGGCAACAATCAAGGTCTGTCTATCAGTATGGAAAAGAATCCGATATGCGCCTACACGGGTGCTTCTTTTGTCGCTGGCGATGAGGGGATATGACAAGCGAGCATCAGCGGGATTTTCTGCGATGTCTTTAAGCTTAGCGATAATCCGCTTGCGAGTTGGCTTGTCCAAACTCTGGAGATACTTCAAGGGCGTGGAGGTGATCTTGACCTGTAACGGCAACTGTTTTTACTCGATTTCCGCTAGATCGTATATCTCTCCCCGCTCCTTTTCGTTCGCGGATCGGTCAAATATCGCCTGAACGCCTTCGGAGTTTTGATATGCTTCCAACAATTCCGCTAGTTCCAAAATGTCATCGCTGTAGGTATGCAAGCTTCGCAATGGCATTGCTATCAAAGAATTGTTCGTAAGTCTGGCATGGCGACCGGCTTCATATATATTCTCGAGCTTCGTATGAACTTGCCGGAGACCTCGGATACCCTCCTCTACTCTCTCCGCAGTGGCTGGCGGTTCTGCTTTGCCCTTACCCTCCATGGTTTCTCGCGCCTCAGCGAAGAATTTAGCGAGCACACTGTTCAATCTCCAAAGGTGATATGCAAGTTGTAGAGTCTGGGCGCGGTTTTTCACCAAGGCTGCCAGACGAGATGCCATCGACAAGACGGCATAGACTTCTGCATCCCATTGATCGCTTCCAAGATTGTTCAAGACAACTGCGGCTGAAGCCATGGCTGTTTTGGTCCTATCTTAAAGATGATTTTCGCATCCTTTAGACGCTAAAGCGTACTTGAAGGGTTCACGGGTGGTCAATGAACTTCTGGATATGAACACCTTAATGCCTTTGTTCCCAATAAGTTCACCAATTCTGCAATATCCCAGGCATGATTCGAAATTCCTGCCTCCCTAGCCGTGGTGAACACGCAGCGAGGAATGAATACGAACATAGTTCATATACATATCCTAACTCACAGAAACAGGTGTTTCAGCCCTGCACGAGCGGGGAGGCCCCTGCCTACACCGGCACCCGTTGCACTCAAAGGTGCTAGCACTTCGTGTAAACTGACTTTAACGCTTCCTACCCCGTTACAATCGACCTAACATGCGGGGACCCATGACTATTCTTGCGCTGGCGTTCGCGTCAGCACTTGCTCTCTCGCAACCGCCAGCTGCACTACCGCCCCAGACCGCAACTAGTGGGGCTGCTGCTCCCTCTGCGGCGGTCAACATCGCTGCTGTCTCCGTCTCCAAACAGGACCGCAAACACGCCGAGCGTGCTTTCGCCAAGGGGCTCAAGTTTCAGCGGGAGCATCGCGACGACGAAGCTTTCGAGGCTTTTTCGGAAGCGGACCAGCTTGTTCCGCACGACGTGAACTACGAAACGGCGAAGGAACTTGCGCGACAAGAACGCATCACGGGGCACATTCGGAAGGGCAATCAATACAACAACGACGGCAAGAAGGTCGAAGCGTTGGCGGAGTTCCGGACTGCCCTCCAGCTCGATCCAGAAAACGAATTTGCGCTGCAGCAACTGAGAGGAATGGTCGTCCCCGATGTACCTGCGCTGACGACAGCACCTCGTGTAGTGGCCAGCGCGGAACCGGTGGACTTGCGGCCCAACCCCGGAATGCAGGTGTTCCATTATCGCGGCGACACTAAGGGGCTGCTGACGCAGATCGCGCAGCAGTTTGGTGTCGGCATCATCGTGGACGATTCGGTACAGTCGCGTCAGGTTCGATTCGATGTGGACCAGGCTGACTTCTTCACTGCCATGCAGGCCGCCTGCGATATGAGTAAGACTTTCTGGGCGCCGTTGGATGAAAAGCAACTCATCGTGGCGCAGGAATCTGCGGAGAATCACCGCGCCTATGAGCGCATGGCCTACCGCACGTTCTACGTACCCGATGCCACCACGTCGCCGGAACTGAATGACATTTCAAACTTGATGCGGAACTTGTTTGATATCCGTTTCGTCAGCGTACAAGCGGCAGCTTCGACAATCACGGTGCGCGCTCCGTCACGCACCATGAAGGCCGTCACGACGTTTTTCGAAGGGCTCGACCAAGGCAAGCCGCAGCTGTTGCTCGACGTGAAAGTTTTTGCCGTTGACCGCAGCTTCACGCGCAAGATGGGATTGAGCGTGCCCAACCAGTTTCAGGCTTTTAATATTCCTGCCGCCGCGCTCACCGCGCTGGGTGGCCAGAATGTGCAGGATCTCATCAACCAGTTGATCGCCAGTGGCGGCATCAACCAGGCCACTTCCACCGCGATCGCGGCTTTGCTGGCGCAGCAGCAGAATCAGCAAAACTCTTTGTTTTCGCAACCGGTGGCGACTTTCGGAGGCGGCAAGACTCTGACCGGTGTCACGCTCGGAACGCCTGCCGCTGATTTTTCGATGAACAGTTCAGACGTTACATCGCTCGAGCATTTGACTCTTCGCGCCGCGTCCGGCAACACAGCCAGCTTTTTGCTGGGCACGCGGTATCCCATTCAGAATGCGCAGTTTGCTCCGGTCTTTAACACTTCGGCGATCGCCAGCGTTATAGGCAACAGTTCGTATCAAGCTCCCTTCCCTTCTTTTACGTATGAGGATCTTGGCCTCAATGTGAAGGCAAAACCGACCATTCACGGGAACGGCGACGTCAGCCTTGACGTTGACCTTTCGATTCGCGCGCTGGAAGGAACCAGCGTGAATGGAATCCCAGTGATTTCGAACCGCTCCTACAAAGGGCAAGTGACGCTGCAGGATGGGGAATCGGCAGTGGTTGCTGGATACATCACGAAATCGGAGCAAGGCACGCGGGACGGAATTCCTGCTTTCGGGCAATTTCCCGGATTGCGCGCCGTAACATCCTCTAATCAAAAAGATGAAAGCCAGAACGAGCTCCTGGTGGTGATGACGCCCCACATCGTGCGGAGTCCGGTGCGGGACGGAGCGTCGGAGATTTGGTTGTCGCCAGCGCGGTAGAAGATCTTACGCGTTCTGAGCGTAAACGGCTGATCGCAACAGTTATCATGACTAGAGGCCTTTCATGAAGTGTTATCAGCGAACACTGCGGATCATCCCAGCAAGATCGAGTGACAGAGGAACAATACGATCTATAAACGCTATCCGGTTTGTCCTTGTGGCCACGATCTTGTTTTGCGTCACGCCCAAGCAGTCACAAGCGCGACTCATGGAGGTGCTGACCTACCAAGAAATGCTTGCGAAATCCGATCTCGTGGTGATTGCTACCCCTAAGAGCAAAACAACTGATACTGGGGAACAGGCATTCTTTCCAGACATCGTGGAGCAGGACAAGGACGGCAGGCAAAGCAAGGTCCCGTCTATCGGCGTAGAAACTACTTTCGTGGTTTCTACCGTTCTAAAGGGAGATAAGACAATCAAGAAATTCAAACTGCACCACTACCGTGAGGGGAACAATGGTCATGTAACGATGAATGGACCAGTGTTGGTTTTTTTTGACCCGTCAGACACAAGCAAGCGTAATTCGTATCTGCTTTTTCTTGTTCGCGAACCGGATGGCCGCTTTGCCCCAATGGGTGGCCAGACTGATCCCGGCTACAAAGCAATCAACCCGCTTCCATTTGAACTGATTGTTCTTTAATCGATCAGTTGCCGGGTGCCCCAGGTTCGCGCCGTAGTGGCGCTAACCTGGGCCGAGAAACAGCCTTGCGGATCCGCCGGAAGCTAGAAATGGGACTGGCCGGATTCGTGGAAATCGTCATGGTCCGCCTGTCACGCGTGACAGCTTACGCCGGGGGACCATCGGGTGTCAGTGACGGCCCAGGTTAGCGCCAAACTACGGCGCGAACCTGGGGCACCCGGCGAAGCATCCCAACCTTGAGAGCCTTGGATTCGAAAGGGATTCCTCGCTGCGCTCGGAATGACAATGTTTATTGGCTGTTTTTGAAGCAACGCAACCTTTTCCTCTTACTTATCTTCTCTTCTTCTTACTTATCTTCCTTCGCGTGGAAGGCCAGAATCTTGGTCAGAACATCATCAGGAATTCCCACCATATTGTTGATCTTGCGGCCATTGATGAAGAACGTCGGCGTGCTCGTCACTTCCACGGACGTGCCTAAATCGATCGACTTCTGCACGCGCGTATCGGTATCCGGCTTGCCCGCACAATTGGCGATGTCGGTGCCCTTGACGCCGGCGGCATCGGCCAACGCGGTCAGTTTCTCGTCGGAGTTCGAGAGCGTGATGTCGCCCTGCCTTTCGAAAACATCGCTGGAGAATTTCCAAAACGCGGTCTTATCGGCGCGACCCACGCAATCGGCATAACTGGCTGCCTTGCGCGCCCAGTCATGCATGGTTAACGGGAAGTTCTGGAAAACGAACTTAATGTCCGGGTGCGCGGTCAAGAGCTTCTCGACGGCCGGCTGAGCGTCCTTGCAATGCGGGCACTGGAAATCGCTGAATTCAACAATGGTGACAGCGGCGGTGGCCGGACCCTTCGAGGGGCCGGTGGCGCCGGCCTCAAGCTCCTTCTTTACAGGCTCAAAAGGCTTGACGCCGAACGGAATGACATCGCCGACGACCACGTGCTTTCCATCGGGAGTGACCAAGAGCTTGTAGGCGGCCTGCTGCTCTTTCTGGGCGACGACCACGTTGACTTCGGCCAGTCCGTTGGACGAAGGCTGAATCTTGACGATCTTCCACGTCGTGCCCTCGTCGAAACCGAATGTGTATTTCAGGAATCCGTTGACGGCGTCTTCAGAAGGAAGCGCGATTTCGGCGGCCTTAGTCTGGGCAAAAGCGGTCTGGGCAAAAGCTGGCAATGTGGCGATACAGAAAATTAGAGCAAGAGAAATGCGTTTCGACATGAAAACCCTTTCGAGCAAGGTGACGGCGTAAGCCGTGGTATTCAGTGTATCTGAGGGCACGGTAGCAGCATTTACTTCAGGTGCCCACGGGTGGCGTTGTCCGTATCGATGATTGCCACTTCTGGCACGATTTCCACCCTGAGGCTAGGGTAGAACGTGACTCGAGCTTCACCTTCAAGTTTGAATTGAAATATGGCAGTCGCCTTGGTGTGTTCCTGCTCACTGGAACCCGATTGCGCAAATTTCCACGAGCGTGCGTTCTTGACCGCCTCCGGACGCAACAGGCCAATGCTCTTAGGTTCTCCCGTCTGTTCCTCGGAAGATGCGGACAACACATTTCCTTCCCTGTCGATCTCGATATCGACCCTCACCTCTCCAGCGATGCGTGCTTGCCGCGCTAGTGGTGGGTAACTTGGCATTCCCATGGACACCAGTCGGCGCTCCGGCTTTTGCTGACCGGAACCCGCGGCGACTAGGCTGGCTAGTACGAGACTGAGTTGTGCAATCCTTCCAACCGCAATCATGAAATCTCCTTCGATTCCAGTTCGGGAAACTCTACATCGACTTCGCCGCAATGGGAAACCTTCTGCCCATGCCGAATGCTTTATCGGAAACCTTCAATCCTGGCGCGGCTTGCTGGCGTTTGTATTCCGCGCCGTCCACCATCCGAACCACGCGCCGCACCAGACTCAAGTCAAACCCGTGTGAGGCGGCGATCTCCTCCGGCGCCTTGCAATCCTCGACGTACTCTTCGAGGATCACGTCAAGAATGTCATAGGGCGGCAGACTGTCGGTATCCTTCTGGTCCGGGCGTAGTTCCGCGGAGGGTGGCTTTTCGATGGTCGCGGCAGGAATGACGGGGCGAAGAGAATTCACGTAGCGGCTCAGCCGGTAAACCATGGTTTTCGGAACGTCAGAAATAACGGCAAGCCCACCTGCCATGTCGCCATAAAGAGTGCAATAACCCACAGCCAACTCAGACTTATTTCCTGTGCTGAGCACAATCGCCCCCAGCTTGTTCGAAAGCGCCATGAGGACCATGCCGCGCGCGCGGGACTGAATATTTTCTTCGGTGGCATCCTGCGGCTTTCCGGCGAACACGCCGGCCAGGATTCCGCGGCACGCTTCGTAGATGTCGTTGATGGAGAGTAATTCAAAGCGAATGCCTAGATTTTTCGCCAGCTCGCGGGCATCGTCAATGCTTCCTTGCGACGAATAGGGACCCGGCATGCCGACGCCGATTACATTTTCCCGACCTACCGCCTCGGTTGCGATGGCAGCCGTGAGCGCAGAATCAATACCGCCGCTCAGACCAATGATCACGCGCTGAAAACCGCACTTACGAACGTAGTCGCGCGTGCCGAGGACCAGCGCGTGGTAAACACTGGCCTCCTCGCCTTCGATTTGTAGATGCAGGTTCTCCTGTGGAACGCTGCCGGCGCGCGCGTCGGTATCGAAGAACACCAGGTCTTCCTCGAACGAGCGTGCTTGCGCGATCACGTTCCCATCCGCATCCAGGGCGAAGCTTGATCCGTCGAAAACCAGGCTGTCGTTGCCTCCCACCTGATTGACCATGGCGACGGGGACGCGATAGTTGCGGGCGATCGTCGCCAACATGTTGCGGCGTAGCTCGCGTTTACCAATCCAGAATGGAGAGGCTGAAATATTCAGCATGATCGTGCCGCCCGCCTGCATGAGTCGCTCGACCGGGTCCACCGTATACAGCCGTTTGTGCCAGAAATGCTTGTCGTTCCAGGCGTCTTCGCAGATGGTCAACGCCAGCGCGTTACTGTCGAAATGGTAGATACTCTGGCTCGGTGCCGGGGCGAAATTGCGGGCTTCATCAAAGACATCGTAGGTGGGCAGGAGCATTTTGGACTGTAGGAACGCGACGCGGCCATCGCGCAAGAGCGCGGCAGAATTTAAAACCGGCTTGCCGCTGTCCACATCTGCGGGTGTTACCACTCCGCAGATCACAGCGATGCCGCGCGTTTGCTGCGCGACTTGATCCAGCGCCTCGCGGTTGCGCGCGACAAAAATCGGTCGCTCCACCAAATCCCGAGGCGGATACCCACAAATGGAGAGTTCAGGAAAGAGGATGAGTTGAGCGCCAGCTTTTTGTGCCCGGTGCGCGTAATCCACGATTTTCGCCGAGTTGCCGGCAAAATCATTGATGGTGGAGTTGATTTGGCCGAGAGCAATCTTCACATCTCTAGTTTATCGGGGTGGCAGGAAAGCCGCCAATCGACGAGCAAAAGAGCGTTACTACGAGTGACGGGGTGGGGCTAGCATCCGCTTTGGAAATTAGGCGGCCCCCCGCCGTTCGGCGGAGGTGGAGGCAAGCCGATCCGCTTTTGTTTGTCGCCTGAGGTGGTGTTCACACCGTCTTCGTCTTCTCCAGGGCGGCGCAAGGTTGGCTTTCGGTCCGGGAGGCCCACAGGTTTTTCGGTCTCGTGCGCCACGGCGGTTGCGGGAGGGATGTCCACTTCCCTTTCGGTCCGGACGATCTTCTCACCGTCCACTTTCATGATCTTCATCTGTACGACCTCGTCGCCCACGAGACGGACAAATTCAACGTCTTTGGGCGGCTCGCCGTAGATCCATTCCTCGTACTCGATCTCGCCGTCCTTCTCTCGAATCTTCTTCTCCGCGCGGCCTTTGGAATAGGTCACCATTTCGCGGGTCATTCCCACCAAAACCTGATGCTTCTTGATCGCTTCTTTGATTTTCGGTGGCTGGCTTTCAAGATATGCGTCGACGGGAGACTTAGCGTCGAAGTCGAAAACCGGACGCAGCAAGGCTTTCAATTCAGCAGGCTTTAGGTCCGGAACATGGTGATCAAAGTGGAGCTCCACCATCGATCCGCGCGGATTCGCATCCTGATCCGTGGGCGCTATGGGTGTTTCGCCGCCGCCACCAGACACCGTGATGCGCTGGTACCACTTCGTCTTCTTGCGCGGGCCGCCGTTGATCTCAAAAATTATGCTCTTGTCGCGAATGGCAATCGTGCTGATTCGCGCCTGGTCTCCCGGCTTCACCGCGGGTCCGAACATGGCGATCAGCGATTGCATTTCCGGGCCGGTCGGCGTCACGACGCCATTCCGAATATGCAGGCCCTTTTCACCCATCGGAAAGGGCGTGCGAACGTACACCAGCTCCGCAT
>Ga0209068_10000400_pt1 | contig 23966 bp, 41 predicted proteins | sample ColStrG_CSR_2012_FD_187200 | JGI IMG/M metagenome (GOLD analysis project Ga0209068, IMG submission 187200) | Freshwater sediment microbial communities in response to fracking from Pennsylvania, USA - Cold Stream Run_MetaG_CSR_2012 (SPAdes)... | ecosystem: Environmental > Aquatic > Freshwater >...
GTTCAAACGTAAGCCCAACCGCAACTTGACCGTCCATTGACGCGCGAGTCGTCTCAGGAACTTCATTTTCGTCGATTCCCAAATCGCGCCATGACTTGAGCACCGGTACGCTTGTCGACCGGCAACCCCAATGAAGCGCTCCCGGACCATCTAGCCACGGTGGTCCATCGTCCTGCGGTTCGTGTGTTTTGACGTCGTAGGTGTGCCCGTCGCGGGTTATGCACCAAATGGACGTTCGCGTGTCGAGCGTGGCGGACCACTGCAACGCAGATATCAAATCCGTGTTCTGTTCATATGTGGACTCACGTGCCGCGTTTGCCGCTGTCTGCACCGACGATCGCACCAAGCGTTCGGCGGATGATCGCGCAAGGTCCATGACACCGCGAGCACGCTTTACCAAGGCACCATTGTTCTCACCGATTGCAACGCCGCGGCGCATTTCGTCGGCAAACTTATCCGACAATCCTGCGGCTTGCCGCCCCCACCACTCTTTAGTCGGTGCGCCTTGAATAAGAACGTCAGAGATCAATGTGGTCAACAAACCGCGTGTAATTCCGATGTCCGCAAAATCCGCTTGCACCGAGCTATTTATTGCGCTTGCGGTCCATGTCGCTTCGATGTCCACAACTTCCCGAATTTCTTGCGCAAGCAACGTGTCATTTAAACGATATGTTGCTTTTATGCTCGCATCGATTTGCGCAAGCAGCTTAGTAAGTCGCAACCTTTGATATTGCACTCGCGCCGGCCCGGTCGGATCCATCGCCGCAAGCTTCGCGACAATCTCTCTTTCCAAATCGTCAAGCAACACCACTACTTTGTCACGGGTACCCGCTTCCAAACGCAACAAATCAATTGCTCGCTCCATAAGCAAGTCAACCATTGCATCATTGGCGGATACGGCACCCGGCCGATCCGCTACATCACGCGGTAGGATCGGCGTTGCCATCTAAATTCATTCCTTTACCCGGCCCGGAATCGAGCGTGGGTGCCTGTGACGCAATGCGATCCTTTTCAACAGCAGGATCAAACGAATCCGAAAGCACATTGCGACGCTTCAACTCGTCCCAATATGTTTCGCGGGAAATATCTCCTGCGGTCGTCGCATTGGTAAGCCATTGAAGATCGGTGTTGGCACCGGCTTGAATACCAAAGTCCTCGTTAACTTGAACTTCGCCACCTGCATCGTCGTCCGTAGAAGCTATGCCCATGTATTCAGCCATGAAGCCAAGCGAGACTTCAAGCGCATCCCCAAGTGATCGGGCCATCATGGCAAGCGGGGCATTCTCTTTTGAATCGTCCCGCATTTCACCAGTTGCAGATTGCCCCGGTGTAGAAACCAACAACTGCAAGCCCATAGCCTGCATTTGGTTTTCGAGATTTTCCAAGTCCTTATCGCCGGCCGCGATAGCCGCGCCGGAATGTTCAACGTACAAAAGCTTTGCGTTGACATCGCTGCAGCGGATCATTCCGCCCGCGCCAATAACAAGCTTATCTTCACCACTGAATCCGGCACCGAATAGAATCGGCACCCGCGCGATGTGAAGAATATTGCGCTGATCGGACTGCGATTGCCAATGTGCAACGTTCAATTCCGCCAATTTTGCCAAGGGAGGCGAACCGGTCATAAAATTGGTTCTGTTCGCGTAAAACGGCGTTATCGTGATTTTGTTGAGACTTGTTTTTCCCTCACTGAATAACAACCACGTGTCAGTATCAGCCGTACTTGTTCCGCGACGAAATATCCGCCAACGACCCGGTTCCAACACCCGAATCTGTTCAACTTTCTTTTCGTTGAATTCGCCGTCCGGCTCGGAAACACATTCAAAAATTCGCACTTGCTTCAACACTTCCGCGCCGTCCATTGTGGTCGACTGCCAGCCGATAAGGCGTTCCATCGGCACATATATTAAATATGGCCGGATTTTTGCCGCCGCTTCATCCGCACGTGTTGCAGGTAAGCCGTCCGGACGCGTTACCGGAGGCGGCATATCTGTCAAAATGTATCCGACACCAGTAACCATCCCATCCGCGAACACATCATGAGCAAAAACGTTGATGTGACGGCCAGTAAGATCAATATTTTCGGCATATGCTGCAATTTGCGACGGTACATTGTCTTTCAGAACGATCGGTTTCGTGAACACCTTGCCCGTCATATCGGCAACGGTTTTCGCGAATGCGTTAAACAGCGTCGACCTGTGCAAACGGTTCGAATATCCGACAGCCGTCTCGGCTTCCTCCCGTGGTAAATACAATTCGCCAGCAAGTCGCATTGCCCGCGTACCGCCCATCAACGTACGCGGAGCCGCTGCATCGTCAACCATTGCTTTTTGTTCGTCGTTCGGTGTCGAAACGTCCATCACCGGAATTCCTCTACAATGACTGAATTACCGCGACGCACGTCCTCGACTGCGTAACGTACGGAATCAATCGTATGATTATCTTTATCAACAAGTTCGGACGTGATTTCATCCGTCTGCTTGTCAATTTTGTGCGAATATCGCGACAATTCTTTTTCAACGTGCGGACAAAGGGGATGCACCACGATATCGTACGACTGCAAGAATGTAATTCCAGATTCCAGCGAGCCCGGTCCTTTTATCGCTGGTTTCATTCGCGGGAACCCGTGCCGCTTCATATAGTCGATATTTTGCGGATCTGCGTTATCGGCAATAATCGGCAAATTACGCGCAATTGAACACCAGTTCGGATTGATTGCGTTTGCTGGACTCCAAGACGGATCGATTTTGTCGAAAAGCAATGCAGTACGATCTAAACCGCAATGCAAGTCCCAAGCCTCACGCCAAATATAGAGCGTGCGACCGATGATAAAACATACCACCAATACGGTAGGATCGGCTGAAAACCCCCAATCACATCCGGCGTAAAGTCGCGTTCCCGGCGGTGGTGCGTCAAACCATTCGGTACGCCAATTTTTGAAGACTCGCGCCTCGGAATGCTTTTCGTATCCACCTAACCAAACATGTTCGTACGTATCCCTATCGCGACGTTTATCAAACTCCATTTCATCAACGAGCGTCGTGTCACCGAACCATGGATTATCCATGTAGTTCGCTTGAACAACGATCGAATTGGGCGGAAGTTCGTCACCTCGCAATAATGCGTCAACCGGATCCTTTGCTTTTCGCGGATTCCATGAAAACCATAATTCGGAATTTCGAAAGCCCCCGCGTAGCAACGGCGTCCGCTTGCGTATTGTAGGTCGCAGTAAACGAAGTGATGTTTTCGAAAGCGTTTGCGCTTCCTCTACCCATCCACCGTCGTAACCTTCAAGCGACTTGATGGATTCCGCTGTATGGTTCTGCATACCCTGGAAAATTATAAGCCCCGGAGGCATGTATTTTCCGGTAGCAGCGTCAAAGCCGCCCGGCGTCCTGATTTCTGCTTTTTGGACGTCGAACAATGAACCGACACCAAGCGCTTGTATCTTCAATTCAATCGTTCGCTTCGCCGATTGAGCTAGTGACTTTTGCACTTCGCGAATACATACCCAATGCAATCCCGGTTGATATACAGCCGTAGTAACAAGCAGTTCGGCAAACGTATGAGACTTAGCCGAGCCACGGCCACCATATGCACCTTTATATCGGGCCGGTTCAAGCAGTGGCACAAACTTACGCGGAATACGCGGACTGATAATCCCGTCAAGCATTCGCGTCCGCTTTCGCAGGGTCGACAATCAACCACCGCACCTCTTTAACCGCGCCTATACCGGCCGATCCTTTATCGTCCCCGTCACCCGACTCCAATGCGATTTGAGCAAGAAGCCCGGCCGCTGCACCGACTGCGCCGCGATCACGTTCTTTCACATACAAACGATGCAATTCAACAAGCCGCACGTCTTTTGCACGGGTCGGCGCGGCATAAGGGCTCGCTAAAAAACTCGCGCGAACTGCAGCGAAAACCGCCAGTTCTTCATCAGTAAGAATCCCGCGCGCCGGATCGCACGACAGGTAATCAACCAAACTCAGTCTACTACCGGGCCACCTCAAATCAAACGCGGGGAAAACGTCCGTCTGCCCATCAAACTGCGCTAAGCGCCGAATGATAAAAAAGCGCTGTTCTTTCGATAGCGCCATGATGATCGCTCACATTTGCGCCCTCGATTCCGTGTAGATTATGAAGCGGGCGGGGAGGTGGAAACGAAAACGGGCCGCCACACAAGGACAGCCCGAAACGACTCACACTTATACCGATATCCGTTTGTAGTTGTTTACAGTCCCCAAGTCAAGCGTACTGTATACGACTGTTTGCGGTGTGATGTGCGGAGAGCGTATCTCACTTATAAATAAGGCAAATAAGGCGGCAAATAAGGCAACTAAGGCAAATGTGAAAATCGTTGCGGTTTAGTTCATGGTTATTTGGTCGCAGATAAAGTAATAATGAAGTAGAGATGTTGATTTATATAGTTTATTTTAATTATCACAAGTTGTTACAAAACAGAACGAAGCACGAATACAATAAACTTACGTGTTGACAGTACACTAATACATCACTATAGTTGACATTAGTTAAAAACGAGAAAGGAACACGGACATGAAACTCTTTATTCAACTTTGCGTCGTCGGACTTATCGGCTTCATTCTGTTCGACACACAATCCGCTATTGGATTGCAAATCACCTATCTAGTCGGATGGTTGATTGCGTGCATTCCTCGCAAAATATGGTTTGAATTACTCAATACTGTCCCATCATTCCTTTTTTGGACTCTGATGTTGAACGACTAAAGACGAAACAGCGGCCCGGCCGGACGCGGAAACGTCCAAACCGGGCCTAACCACTACAACGAGGAAAGGACTCGTCATCATGGCTACCGAAAAGCGTACATCAAAAATCCTACTGATCGCAACCGCCGTTGCAATCGCTGCAGTTGCCGCAACCTTCTCGCTTCAAGGGCTCGGCAAAATCTTCCCCGGATCCGTAGCCGGTGCCGCGCTGCTAGGTGCAGCCCTGGAAATTGCTAAGCTTGCCACCGCCTCTTGGATGTGCCGCAACTGGAAAGCCTCTACGCGGACGGCTAAAGTGTTTGCCGGCGCCCTGGTAACCATTGCAATGATCGTCAACGTGTGCGGCGTGTTCGGATATTTGTCGAGTGCACACATTGTGCACGATACCGACGTTGCCACATTCGGTCGCGATCGGCTCGCGACGCTTGATAGCGAAATCACCGCCACGAAATGGTCAATCGAAAACATCGACACACAATTGACGGCCCTCAACACTGCGACAACGGCCGCGGCCACAAAGGGACGTATAAACGCGGTCAAAGATTTTCAAGCTGGTAGCAAAAAGACACGCATCGAATTGACGGCCCAACGCACAACGGAAGCCGCCAAACTCGCCAAATTGGTTACCACCAAGACGACCGTTGAGAGCAAACGCAAGGAAATGGAGGCTGAAACCGGCCCGCTGCAATACCTCGCCAGCCTGTTCGGCACCGACGACATTGCCAAGACGGTGCGGGCATTTACTCTCGTCCTCGCGCTCTTGCCCGACCTGTTTGCGATCTTCCTGGTGATGGCCGCAGAAGCCGGACAGTCGACACGTAAGACCATCAAGCGCGCTACGAAAGCCAAGACCACACCAAAGCGAAAAGCCACGGCAAAAATCGTCAAACTCGCAACGGCTTAAATCAAAAACGGAATCGGGGGCGAAAGCCCCCCTATTTCGCAACTATCGTTTCATCGATGGATTGCACCATCGTCCGGCCTGCCGCCGTCGTTATCGTATTCGTCAATTCATAAGTTTGCCCGATCGTTCCGCCCAAAAGCCAAATAGTCGTCAACGTGTTCGTAAAAGAAGGCGCGGGCGTGGTCTGCGTAATACCGGTCGGCACAGTCCAATTTGACGTGGCGATAGTATCGCCAGCAAGCCGAGTCGTCCAATCCACAGCATAATCAAGCTTTTCGCCCGGATCCTTATTCGGCCAAGTAAGCGCCATTTGTCTACCTCATGTTATGAAAACAATACGAGCTTGAGCCGGAACTATCACAATCCGCGATTCACCTGCGACAATTGCGACCCGCGATTCAGCGGCAACGTGTGTAATCCTGTCAGGAGGTGGCGGCAATCCACCTGTGATCGTGATTTGCCATAGGCCGGCGCTCGCCACTGCACCCGCGCCCGTAAATTGAAAGATTTTCGGTGTGAAACTACCTGCGTTCGCGCTCGCTGGCACCGTAGCAAGCGGCACCGCTATTGCGCTAAGAAATGTCCCCGCGCTCGCGCTCGCGGCGGCACTGGCAAGCGATTTAATCGCCCCTGCCCCAATGCTCCCAGCCGCAGCAATCGCACCCGCGCCCGCAAGTGGTGATGTAATCGCGTTCGCAAACGTGCCCACGCCCGAACCCGCCGCAGCACCAGTTAAATTAACATTGGTGTTGCCGCCTACCGATACCGCGAAATTCCCGGCCGCAGCGGTCGCGCTCGCGCCCGTAAGCGGTTCTGTAATCGCCTTCGCAAAGCTTCCCGCGCTCGCAACTGCCGCCGCACCCGTAAGTGATTCTGTAATCGCATTGGCAAAGCTACCAGCATTCGCCACGGTGCCCGCACCAGCAAGAGGCACTGATATTGCATTTAGGAATGTCCCCGCGCTCGCGCTCGCGGCGGCACCGGCAAGTGGTGAAGTAATCGCGTTTGCAAACGTGCCCACACCCGAGCCCGCCGCAGCACCAGTAAGATTTACGACAAGCCCAGCCGTAACTACGAAATTGCCGGCACTTGCCGTCGCGGCCGCACCCGTAAGCGGCTCTATGATCGCGTTTGCAAACGTACCCGCACCCGAGGTCGCCGCGGCACCGGCAAGCGGTGAGGTAACCGCGTCGGCAAACGTGCCCGCCCCCGAACCTGCGCCTACTCCAAGCAACGAAACACCAGCAACCGGTGTAAACGTGCCCGCTCCCGAACTTGCGGCCGCACCCGTAAGCGGTTCTATAATCGCCTTCGCAAACGTACCCGCACCCGAGGTCGCCGCGGCACCGGCAAGCGGTGAGGTAACCGCGTCGGCAAACGTGCCCGCCCCCGAACTTGCGGCCGCACCCGTAAGAGGCACTATCGTAGTATTGGATATGCCTACTTTGTTCAAAAGTAACAATCCGAGGCGCGGTGCTTTACGACGGAGGTTTAATCCACCGCGCATAAATAGCGGCTGCATCAAAGGCGCGAAATTAATCGCACTTTGAATCAGTGGCCTAGCAACAAAATCAGCCGGAATCAGAAAACAATAAGGATCTAAATGCAATTGCAGCATTTCCGCTGCACTTAACGCACGCAACCAATTATAAACTAAAATATATTGATTATTTGAATTCTGCCCCGCCTTACGACCAATTGTCAGGTTTGCAGTAGCATCGGCAGTCGTACCGCCCATCGTGGCACTACTGCCGATGGACTTCCCATTAGCGTAATATGTTGCCGTTGTGCCGGTTAAAGCCCGTGTAAAACCATGATTAGCAATTTTGCCTACAGCAAATCCAGTCGTATATGTAGCAAGATCACTGACATTGCCGACAAACACACCGTTCTGATTTCCGGTGTTATCGAGCCACATACCGACTTCGGTACCGGCTCCTTTGACCACAACGTTATTGAAACCATTTGCTAAAAAAGTTATCGGAACAAAACGTGTGAATAATGTAAAATCACCGGCCGAATAATTAATATAATTCGGCACGTTCCAAAATTGAATACCGGTAGAATCATCGCCTATATGCAGACCAGATTCCGGCGCTCCCGCCCAATTGGTCGCAGTGCGACCGGACGCATTGAATGTCGCATGACCTTTGACATTACCGAGATTGACGAGACCGTAGTTTCCGGCCGGCCCAAAAATAAAACAATCTTGCAAACCACGCGCGAGCGGATGCGCCCAATTAACCCGCAATAATTTCGATAATTTCTTGGTCGTGGGCACGACTTAGCCGTTTAGATTATCGTCGTATGTATAGAAATTAACCGCATTGCCCGAAGCGTTGAGCGCAACACCGGTCTGATTATCAAGCTTTATTTGAAAGTCACCAGCCGGAAGAAGCACGTTGCGGGCGACCACGCGTTGAGCGGTCGTCGCCGTTGTGCCGATCGGAATAGCAATAAGAAGCTGCGACGTCGTTAATCGCAAATCAGCATCCGACTGCGCAGGAAAATTCGTAGTGTCAACGGATTCTAGAATATAGATGGCAACAAAAGCCCCTGCGGCTGGCGATAACGACGCAAGCACTATTTCAATATCGACATACTTGTCTAAATTCGTATGGTTTGTGATCGTCGACGACGCTGCCGACATGGTAGCATTAGCAAGGCTGTTGAGCCCTGTACCAAGAACGGCGCTACTACTCGGCGCATTCCATTTACCGAGATTAGCCATTGGTCGCTACCGTCCATGTGGTTCCATCCCAGGTCGACCCGTAATGAATCCATGGATTGAAATTCGTGATTTGTGTTTGGTAAGCGTTCCATTGCGTCTGCAAAAACGCCTCAATCTGCGCAAGTGTCGAAGTCGAAGGAACCCGCTGAGTTACTACGGTTTCGACAACGGATCCGTTTTGAAGCGCTGTGATATCGACCGCAAGCGCGCCAATCCAAGCCGATTTCGCGGTAGCGTTAGCATAGAACGATTGCCGCGCTGCAGGCACGTCCGCCCACATGACGAAACGATAGTTATTCGAATCAACCGGGTCTTGATCCAGAATAATGACTTTGAATCGCGCGGCCATTTAATTCATGGCCTCCACTTCCAATTCATGCACTTGCATGGTTTCGGCTGTTGAGCCTGATCGTGCCGCCTGAATCGAAAGAACACCGGCAATAGTTAGATCCGAAGTTACTACAGCAGGAGCCGAATCTGGTAATAGACAGGCGCTAGTCATTAAACCACCATTTAAGATGGCTTTACCTGTTGCTAAAAGACTTCCGGACGCTCCCTGAACGCGACTTACAATACGACAATCAATTTCCCAAGTTAGATTCGTTTTACTTGCTGTTAACGCTTGTGCGCTTGATGTTCCTAGTAATGTACCGGTAGCATCCGCGATTGTTGATCCCCAAAATAGACTCCACGAAAAATTACCCGGTGTTATCCCGGTCGTCATCCTACCAAAAGCCCTTATTCGCAATTTCTTTCCGGGTCGCGAAAAATAATTTGTACCCAAAACAGGAAAAAGCGCAACAGTATATAACGCCTTCATTGTTGCAGCCAACGTAATCGATGAACCATCAGTTATATTATGCGGCTCACGCAAGTCGACATAATAAAGTCCATCAGCCATAATATACCCCTATCGAATCGCGAACGGAATGTAGATATCTTCGTCAGGGTCTATATTAAGACCATACACTGAAAACACATAGTTTGCGATACCTTGACGAATCAAAGCATCCGCCTTTTTGTGAGTCAAACCGAATGAAACATTAATTTGTGTTCCATTCGACGGACCTTGGACAATACCTTGATCGAACGTTGCCCCATCCGTCAAAAAATACGCCACCTGTATTACAAACTGCGAGTTTGCGAAATCCGTTCGGCTATTGCCAATATCTGTAACAATGACTTTCGCGCCCATGACTTAGGTAATCCTGATTAGGCCCGTCGTGCCATCCTGAGTCGGAACCGTGAGCGTGAGCGTGCCGGCCGTAACCGACTGCGTGCCGCCGAAATCGTGCACGGAGACAGTACGCCCATTAAGGGGCACGGCCGCGGCACCGATTCGCGTTGAATTGTTGTAGATAATCGCGGCCGTGACTGAGAGCGTTGCGCCGGTCCACTGGATCGTCCCCGAGAACGATACCGCGGCGCTTGTGGTCGGATTGGTCGACACCGGCCCGACGTTTGTAAGCGCGCTACCGCCGCTCGCATAGGTGCCGCTCGCGGCAACCTCGTCCGTGCCGAGATTCGTAGCCGTAGGGGCACCGCTGCCCGGCGTACCGATGTTCGTTTGCGTACCATCAAAAGTCCGCGTAGGTGCCGACTTGACAAGCGCAATCTTAAAGGCGTCCGCAGTAAACGTCGTCGAATTTGCGCCCGGCGCGGCACCGCTCGCTTTTGAAAGCGTAACCTGCGTAGCCGAATCAACGCTCGCGACCACGGAACCGGCCGTAATATTCGTGCCAGTAACGGCCATTCCGACCGCGATACCGGCCGTACTCGCAAGCGCTGTCAACGTAAACGTGGCGTTACCCGACGTCGCCGTGATTACAACGGTTGTTGAAAAATTGTGTCCGGCTTGCAGAATTTCCGATTTAAGAGTGGTACAAATTGCGGTTGTTGCCACGATGCCCCCTTATACGGCTACGCCGATGTTGAGCCCGGCACCGCGGGCAATCCAATCCTTGACGTGTTTGCATTCCGGGTTGTGGTTCGCTGCGCTTATAAGCGCTGTACCATTGCCGACCATACCGTGTACGGCGAACCAATCGCGGTGCATATGCTGCCCAGCCGTCAACCACTTTGCGACGGAGGCGCGCACATAAGAGTCGACACGATCGGAAGTAAACCACGACGCGAAAGGTGACCGGACAATTGCGTCCCCGATTTCCGACACGGCGCTATTAAGAATTTCCGGATGCGCCTCCATCGATTCGGTAAGGTGTTCGGTCCCACGCGTCGCAATACCTGCGTGCTCGAAAGCAGCAAGTTCAGCAAACTTAGCTTCCATGATTTCGATGATACGATTTTCGAGTTTGCGCCCGTCAATCGCTTGCTGGCCGGTCGCATCGGCGCCGATCTGCACAATGTCAGTAGCGCACGCAATCGCAAGCTTCTCGCCAGAATGCTTACCGTTGTCAGTTACCAAAACGCCAAATTGCATTGTATTCCCCTACAACATGCGACCAATCCCGACGCGATCGAATTCCGCCGTGACACTTTCGAGCCAATGACGCACGTATCCACGCAACATGCGCGAATGCCCGTTATCGTCCCGAATGAATTCCGTGAAAGTGATAGCGTGTTGCTGTAACCGCTCGCATGCCAATTCGGTTAGTTTCGGCACATCGATCGTTACAGGTGCCAGCGCTCGCAACGAATCAGCGTATCGCGGATCCTTTGCGAGATCGTATTCAGTGTCGTTGACGTGATTCTGTACGATACGGTGACTTGCTCCACCGCCCAGCAATCGCGTTGCGTCCACCACTTCATTGAGACTGGATATCGACGGCCCAAGCACATGCAACACACATAGAACCACTTGACCCGACTTCACGTCGTCCAAGAAATGCGAATCACCCAAGGTTTTCAAAATCGGGGACAGAACACCGGCCCGAATGTCGACAACCGTTGGAAAGCTTGGCGATATTTCATCGAATACGCGCATTTGACCGCGCACCGATTGAAAATCAATAACCTCCGCATTAGGATAGAATTCCTTAAGATCACCTTTGGGGAATTCAGTATCGAAAATGCGCGCCTGTGCACCGCGAACCGTCAAGTAGTCGATAAGTGCCCGACAGACCGTCGTTTTCCCAACGCCGCCCTTGTCCGCCCCTACCAAAAATATCACAGGTTTCTCGGCCATGCCGTGCACAGTACAGGTTATTCGCGTACTGTCAACAGGTCGTCAAAGCACATCCGATCCTGCGTACCACTCGGTCAATCAAGCCGGATTTTCAGCTATCATTTTACTGACCGTTTCAACAATTTCTCGCCATTCCAATTCAGTAATATAAATCTGATATTCCCCGACATGCAGTGAAACACATGCAGCATGCGATTCGGGCATACCACCTACACCGTATCGACGCCAACCGGCTGCTGCTTTCCCTGTTATAAGAGGTCTGCGCGCACGACTTTTAATAATCATTGTTGTCATGATGTGTTCCCTTCGTTTCGATATACACACCATATACATTATTTGTAGACAGTCAACAATTATTTTCACTGTCTACAAATAATTTATTTCAAAAATAAAGCCCCTGCGATCATCCAAAACGCAGCCATGCTCATGACTTGCGTATATTTTTCACCTTTCACGTAAATAATAGCCACGGAAAAATTAAAAACTGCCCACAGGATACAAGACCAACCTATAACACTAAACATTTTTACATACCTCCATACATATTATTCGTAGACTGTCTACGAATAACTATTTCAACAATAAAGCCCCTGCAATTGCCCAAAAAGCGCTTATACTCATAAGTTGCCTATATATTTCATCATCGGCGATTATCCGGCACTTGACTTTATAATTGGTCACTGGCAATATCCTTCTGCGCAAGGGAGATTGCCATGGCTAAGCGACCGAAAGCCGTCCACCAACTCACCATCCCCCAATTCGAAGCCATGTTCCCGGATGAAGAAGCTTGTTGCGCCTATTTGGTTGCCCGTCGATGGCCGGACGGTGTCCGTTGCCCGCGTTGCGGCGCGGAGAACCCCCACAAGTTGCCCAATCGCCCGTGGTCGTGGCAATGCTACCAGTGCGCTCCAGAAACCAGCTACCGATTTTCCCATATTGCCGGGACTATTTTTGAGAACACAAATAAAGACTTGCGGGAGTGGTTCCGCGTCGTCCACATGATGCTGACCAGCAAGAAAGGCATTTCCGCTCTCCAGGTAAAGCGCGTCATGGGCTTCGGTTCCTACGAAACCGCATGGTCCATGTGTCACAAAATCCGCACTGCTTTGATTGAGGACTTGGATAAGCTCGGCGGCATTGTCGAGGTCGATGAAACCTACGTCGGCGGTAAGGACAAGAACCGTCATTGGGATAAGAAAAACCACGCCAGCGGACGCGGTGCCGCAAAGGACAAAACGCCCGTCGTCGGTGCGGTGAAGCGCAAGGGCAACGTCATCGCCCGCGTTGTCGATGGTGTGAGCCGAGCCGTTCTGGAGCAGTTCGTTAATGAGGCTGTATCCACTAAAGTCAGCCTGCTTTGCACCGACGATTTCAGAGGCTATAACCGACTGCGCTACCGCTTCCCGCACGCCTCCATCAATCACAGCGAAGGCAAGCACGTCATGCAGGGCGTTGTCGGTGCAATCCATACCCAAACGATTGAGGGCTTTTGGTCCCTCATTAAGCGCGGTTGCGTCGGAACTTTCCACAAGGTCAGCAAAAAGTATTTGCCGCTCTATGTCGCGGAATTTCAGTTCCGCTACAACAATCGCATGAATTATGACATTTTTGGAACGGCGATTGAGGGATGTTAAACAAATTTCGGGTTCCTGAAATAGTTCTTGGTATGCTATTCGCATCTGGATTTTGGGCTGGAATTCTTGGCTGGCAAGCATCAGACGCGCCTACCGAGCGACAAAAACAAGAATGTTACGACGCCGCCAAGAAAAGCGCCACCAAGGCAGAAGAGTGCAAAACCTTTTGGGAGAAAACGACGAGTGACCCCGTTTCTCTCTTCACCTTTATTCTCGCCTTGACTACGGGTGGCTTGTGGATTGCCACCATTGGACTGTATCTCGCGGGCGAAAAACAAATTGCTGTCGCAAATAAAACCGCCGATGCAGCCAAAGAGGCTGCTGTCGCCGCTGAAAAATCCGCCAACGCTCTGCCAATAATCGAAGGTGCCTACTTGTTTCCTGATATAATTATCGACCATGTCGCGGATAGCTTGTCCGCTTTTGAACAATCTCAGGTTAAAACCAATCGACTGATTATCGAATTTCAAGTTAAGAACTTCGGTCGAACTCCGGCACTCATTCAATCCGTCCATGCAAATTTGATCCATCCAGATTCTATAAATGGTAGAGCTTTTGATAACGATCATAGGAAAACGGTCAGAAAGACAATCCTCGGCAGTGGCGAACCAACAGAAAGACTGCAAACCGAGATAGCAGACTTTAGCCGAGAGGAAGCCGCTCACATTAAAAGCGGACAAAGCCAACTCTATTTCACAGGAAAGATATTTTATTTCGACATATGGGGACAGAGGTGGGCGCTTTTCTTCGATTGGGAGTTCAGCCCTAGCCAAGGCAAATTTATCCCCAATCATCGACCACGCGATAAGGCAGATTAGGAGAGCGCCACCCTGTCGGACGCGACCGTAGACGGTACGTCCTACATAAGTCAAGTGCCGGATAATCGCCTCATCATCCCCATGAATAAGAGCCGTGGAAAAATTAAAAAATGCCCACGCAATACAAAAATAACCTATGACCTTAAGCATTTTTTGCATACCTCCATTTTACACCGCGAGGCGTATTGCCACGGATCGCGGCAAAATGTCGCAATCCTGTCAACAAATAACCTGTAGCGCTTCCGTTGCGCCAACCCTCCGCACGTTCGGTCGCACGGATCCCTTGTTCGTTGAGCAATATTGCCGTAACGGCCGCGAGCGCTTCCGTACCGCGAAGGTCGGCATACCATTCCCGATACTTTGCCACTGCGTCGAGGCGCCCCACTGCGGCTCGCTCGGCACCATCGGGACATGGACATGCCGACGCAATACCCAAGGCCGGATCATGCGCCATACGCTGTCCCGCAATGGCATGGTAGCCCGCAGTAATATCATCGGCTGCGGTCTGTTCCCACACATTGAGCACGCCACGACGTTTCAACCGCGTTAACGGCGCCTCGGTCATTCGCGCCAGCATGCCCGCGCTCGGTGCCATGCGTGAACTCTCAACGACCTGCAGTTTTTTTCGAAACTTTTCTTTTTTGGTCACACGTACCGTCCGCCATATGATCGCGTGTAATGAAATCGAATCGATATCATCGGCAACGGTTGCAACCAGAAAAACCAATGGTTGTATTCATCCCAACCAAGAATAAAACCGATCGTCCATTGTCGCGGCAGAAATAAACCTTTGATTGATAGTTTGTTTGAATATCCCTTGCCGTCGCCAACGTTGCCGCGGTTCCAATAAAACCGATGCACAAATAAATCACTCATATCTTTCATGTCCCCTCACTCGGGTACTCGCCCGGTATCGATCATAACCGGTGGATGTTCCGTCCCCACAATCCAAAGTCTGACAGGTGCGCCGGCTGCAAGCGCAAGAATTTCCTCTTGTGTGGGAAACCAAACGGATGCCATTAAATGCATACCATCCGTTTCCTTGTCCAAGATCGCGAGAGTGCCACATGGCCCATCGCGTGTCTTGTCCCATCCATCCGGTGCACCGAGCACCCGCGTTGCGCCTTCGATACGTCCGGGATGCATTGTCACACCTTTACTTTTGGCGGCCATCCGAGCGGACCAATGTTTGATTTCACACCAAAGGCCGCTTCCACGCGTTCGATCGAAAACGTTTCAACCTTGATACCCATGTAACCGCGCCCGCGCCAATAATCCGCAATTTGAGCGGCCAGCACGCGCGCACCACGGCTTGTCATATAATCGTTTTGCTTGACCGGTGGCATTCTGGCTCCGCTTGTTTCAATGATTATTGTGCATGATGCGAATATACTGTCAACTGGATTCCACCTCACCCAATACCCGATATATATAAGCCCGCGTCACACCAAGCAAAAACGCAATGCGCCGCGGTTTAATTCCAGTTGAATGCAGAATAAGCACTTGTCGCGGAATATCACTTGTGCGACGTCGCTTGCGGCGCCGTTCAGGTCGGTGCTCGCGCAATAACATATATACGCGACCGGGCTTCAAGCCAACAGCCGTCGCAATTATGTCCACAGATTCCCCAGCGTCCGCCATACGCAAGATTGTTTCAAGTACGGTTGTCATTTGTCTAAATACTTTTCTCGCCCGGTCACAATACGATACGCCTTCACGCTCGCATCTTTACGGTGCATACCTTGCGCTTGAAATCGTTTCATCAATTCATCGAAACGCACAAGACTTGCCTTGATTTGACGCGCTTCTTTTTTGCGCATTGCTGGGTGCGGCCGAACGATACCCATAGCGCGGTGTTCCTTCGTTTCGATATGCACACCATACGCGCTATCTGTAGACAGTCAACACTTATTTTCACTGTCTACAGATTCTTTTTCATCCACCGCGGAAAACGTGGCGGACGTCTAAATTGCCCATCGACTATTGAACGTTCACACGCCATCAACCTGAATACATATCTCCATTGCATGGGACCAGCACCGCGTTTCTTAGTCCGCGCTATATACGCTACTCGAAAAGCAGCCGTCCATCCGAGAAAGTAGCGACGAATATAAATTTTCATGCTAAAAAGCCTCAGCAATCTCTTTCACCGGCGGCAACGGCACAACGATTGGACGCCCGTCCGACGTCACCTGAAGCGCTGATGATCGCGATGCACCATTTGGAACCATGAATGCCAACACCTCACCAATCTCCCCCGGTCGCATCCACCGTGCCTTTTCCGCAAACGATATCAATAGAGGCGGCACACTCTGCACATACAACGGCCCGTTACCCATAGCCTTAACCTGTGTAATCCCGTCAACCGTCCATACCTTGCTTATCGGCAACCATCCGCCCTCACGCTCGACACCAGTCTTATGCGAGGATAGCAGCGCGGCACCGCTCGGCATGTCCGAAAGCTTCGCGTCCGTCACCTCCCGCGGCCCGGATCGCATATCGTAATTACAATGCGGACATTCAACAATTATTTTGCGCACGGGTTCAAGACAAGCCGGGCAAAGCTTCGTCATAGGCGCATCGCATGCCCAGCACTTTACTGCCGCTGCAGCGTTCCGCTTACCACATTCATCACAAGCCGCGAGTCGCGCCTTACTTTCCATCGGGCGAATAAAATCAAGCGGCCCATGTTGGTCAATATTGCCGGCGAAATCGAGTACGGCACAATCTTCCTTGCCCGCCGCTGTACGCAATGCCCGGCCACAAATTTGAATATAAAGTCCCAAGGATTTAGTGCGGCGACGCATCACTAGAAGATCGACGGCGGGCACATTGAATCCGGTCGTAAGCGCAGCCAAGTTTACTAAGGCACGTAACCTCCCGGCCCGATATGCATCGATCGTAGCGGCGCGCTCGCGGGCCGGTGTGTCACCAAGCACAAGTCCGGTAGGGATGCGCCATTCATTCATACGTGAATACATCGCGCGGGCGGCTTTCGTTGATGCTTCGAATATCAACCATGCACGCCGATCCACTCCGTGATGGACCATTTGCGCAATATGATTGTCCATCAATTCAATCATTTGTGCGTCTTGCGATTCTCCGGTAAATTCCCCCTGCCGAGAGCGCAGTTTTGCTGGATCAATCTTGTCGTCGGCACCAATCGAAAAGGCTGGACACAAATAACCGTCACGGATCCCGTCAAGAATTCCATACCGATATACGACACGCTCGAATGGTGCGCCATCGCCCTCGATTAGACTACCACCTTGCAATCGGAACACAGTTCCCGAACCGCCTGGCATGCGAGGCGAACCCAGCGCACGATGCAAATCGCGATACATCCCATTTTCGTGATGACCAATCAAATGCGCTTCGTCGACGCACAGCATCGAAATCGGCCCAAAATTATGCGCGTATTTGTAGATCGATTGCACCGCCGCACTGATGATCGGTGCGCGCCACGTTCTTTCCGATAATGCCGCAGCGTTTACGCCGATGTGCATGCCCAGTATAAGATCGCGGCATGCTTTTGCGTTTTGTTCCACTAGCTCGCGAGTATGTGCGCCAATGATAACACGTCCACCACGCTCCACCTCACGCCGCGCCAATTCCGCGAACATGAGCGATTTACCGGAACCGACACACGCATCAACAAGCGGACGCATAACGCCTTGCCGAAACGCGGATTCTATCGCGTCCACAGCATCAATTTGATGGGGACGCAGAGTAATCATGTTTGTCTAAATGCGCCTGACACGAAAATAGGTCGCTCGGGTGCTTTCGGAACAGGAACCGGTACCAATCGACCACATAGCGGCGGATCAGGATCGTTCGTATCCCATACCAAACGACACGGCGCACAAGCCATTTGATCGGAAAATTGACGTGCTGCGCATTTATCATTCATGATTTATCTCTTTCTCCAAATTTGCGCAACGCGAACACCAACGTTCTTTAACATGCGTTGTCGTTCCCCAGGCTGAAAAAGGAATTGATGTGTGCATGATGCGATCACCACAAAGAGCAAAAGGTTCATCGGAAACCCGCAAATGATAATAAAACGTTCCGTAAATACCTTCGGCAACGTTAAATTGCGTTTTCATTGAATAAATCTCCCGGCCAAACCATCATTCCTAATTCACCAGCCACCACTTGCCGACACGTTTCGTGCGTTCCTTGCGCGACGATCTTTCCATTGACGTCAATCACCACCGAATAATAACCATCATGCGCTAGGTTAATTCGATATGGTCGGACAAACTTCATTGTCCATTCTGCATAGACCACCGATGCAAAATCGAAGGCAAATTGTCCGCAGTAATCGCGACTTCATCGGGTTTCACCTTCCACAGCGCTGCAGAAAGTTCAATCATTTCCCCGTAGGTAAGCGATTGCATCAGTTCGGAAATCTCGTTGAGCGGCTTGCGCTCGATATCCGATTCCAATTTCTTCAAGTCGACAACTTCCGGAGGTTCGCGTAAATGACGCGGCTTATATTGATCAAGTACGGTCATGCTGTCACCCGTGCCGTACTCAAGATTTTCAATGCAGCAATTGCCGCGTGAGTCTGTGCGATTGCGTCGTCGAGAGCGACATGTGGACGTCCGGTACGCTCCACAGTCACGCCCGCAAGATCGTATAGCGTGCGAGTATCCCGCACGGTCCAAAATTCCCACGGGCATGCGATTCCAAGCCGGCGGTAAAGTTCTTGCAACAGTGGCGCATCGAAGCCGGCGCCGTGGCACCAAATGAGCGCATCAGCCGGCGCGGCCCATTTCAGCCATGTGGTGAAATACTCCGCAACCGCGCGCACAGGATTTGGATTTTGTGTAGCTGCAGCCCATGACGCAGGGTCTTGTGTACCCCACCATGTGTGCGTTGCCGGCTCGACTTCCATACCAAGCGCAAGCTGTTCGTGGATATCGAGCACCGCAACGCAACTGGCAAGATCGTCAAACCGCACGAACGCAGCGGACAAAATCACAGCACCCGGTCGTACACCAAGTGTCTCGATATCAAGCATTATGTGGGTCGTCACGGTCGCCGCCCTCCACGCCACCGATAGCCTGCCCATACAACAAGGACACTAAACGCGACCACAATCGTTAATCCGATGTAGATTACTGTCATAACCCCAAAGTCCTTTCCACCTCACGTAAGATTAATCGCGGGTCACGCATCGGTTCTTTCAAAAGCAATACCGTGTCAAACCAATCACGAACTAAACGCAGAGTTTCGAAAGCCTCATTTTCCGCGTTTGCTAACGCGTTTTCCGCTTCGTCTCGTTGTTCGCGCGCTTCGTCGATATCACCTTGCCATTCTTCCCGGTCGCGCCGCTCACGGTCCAATTTACGTAAGAGTTCCCGCCGTCGCTCTTCACGTATCGTCATTTATTTTCGCCCATGCTTGAGTCATACGCATACTGTAGCGCGGCGATGTAGACTGTCAACGGCTATTTATTTTATTTTTCGGGCCACTTACAGTAGCCACAGTCGTCATCCGCGCGTGTCGGATCGCCCTCCTGAAAAAGCACGACAGATTTTCGGTTGAACGGAGTCCCGCCCCCATCAATCACCATCAGATTCACCAAGCGGTCGCCCCACACATAGGCGATCGTTGCCGCAAGCGGTCGGCGCTCACGGAATGCAAGCAAATCCTCTTCCTTGGTCGGCAGATAGTGAACAACTGCGCCGGTCGTTGGTGTAATAATCATGAATTTCCCTTTCCGGTGATGCGCCGACAAATATCGGTCACGTATTCAGACTCCTTTTCGACCAAGAGAGCCCGAAACCCTTCAAGCAGGCATGCGGCACCAGTCGTTCCCGAGCCCGCGAATGGATCGAACACAACGCCACCCGGCGGTGTAATGAGCCGGGCAAGCCATTGTAAGAGTGCTATCGGCTTCACGGTCGGGTGCTTGCTGCTAGCGCGATCAGTCTTAGACGCTTTGGCACTATAAAAAAAGCGTGCAGCGGATCCTGAATCGCCATGCGAAATCATAACAGAACCTGCAGCACGCGATTCCGCTCCAATTGACGCGCTACGAATAGCACCCTTCGCAGATGCTTTTTTGACTACGCTTCCAATAGGTGGCGCCTTACTGTTCGGAAATCCCGCAATCACTTCCGCGCTTCCATCCGTGATCACATTAGCCGGCCATCGGCCGTCTTTCGTCATGCCCGCAAATTCGACTTCCTGCCGGCCCATGTGCTCGCCGGTTGCGATTGCCGTTGCGCCAGGTTGCAGACGCTTGCTTGTGTAAGCGCGTGCTTCGCTTCCTTCGGTGTGAATTCGCGTCGCGTCAATATTCAGCGCACCTGTTCCCCATCGTAGTACATTCGCCGCAACGGTATCCTCGGATAACGGTTTACGCGCTAATACAATCGGTTCGAATGCGGGTTTAAGTGCTGTGCCGTGCCCATTCCATTCAATCGCGCTCGGGTGTCGCCATTCACCTTTGCGCATCAATGCACCGTCGCTTTCGTAATACCATTCGCCGTCGATACGTTGACATAGCGTAATTTCGAAATCCAAGGCTACGTCATGCGATTTCGGAAATCCTGAACCGTATATCCACATAAGCGAGTCGCGAATTTCAAAACCTGCATCCTCGATTGCGCATGCCATACGGTGATAACCGCGCGACGCCCCGAAAGCCGCAAGATGTCCACCGGGCTTAAGTACCCGCAACACTTGTGCCCACAATTCAGGCGTAAAGGCAATATCGCCACCGTCCCAAGCCTTCCCCATAAATCCGCGAGATTGGCGAGCAAAAGCGCCATCCGTTCCGTGTTGAGCGGGCGCAGCGTTCGGAGTGCCGAATCGCTTCACAACCGACGTAAGATGGTACGGTGAATCGGTCACAACGCTGTCTATGCAATTATCAGGAAGTGCCGCCATCGCGTCACGACAATCTGCGTGAAACAGCACGCAATCAGGCCCAAGCGTATATGTGCAATCACTCACAGCAAGCTACCCGAAATTTGTATTTACATGCGGCCGTTGCCGGATCGTCGGGAAACCCTTTCGCTAACGGCCATGCGGGAAAATCAGGATCGCATTTGAGCAAAATTGCAAATGCCGCTTCCATTGTCATCCATTCTTTCGCCCCGAGCGTCTTACCGGTCGGACGATGAACGATGCACCACGTATTTGCGCGTATCCATTTACGCTCGGAATGATACCAAAGCTTGGTCACAGCAAGAGGGCATGACGCAGACGGTGTAAATCCATCCACCTCATGCTGGTGACAACCATCGGCACGCATCAATACGCGAACAGAAATCATGTTGCTGTCACCGTTTTTATCAACTGTTTAGCCCGCACTTTGCTCACATTCAGCCCGTAAAGTGGCGAAGCAAGCCGTGCTGCGATCATATCGAGCGCGACGCGCCGGCCGTGACGATTTTGCTTGGCACAATACGCACCATATTCGACCTGATGCGCAAGCAATTCCTCTACACCACGAAATTCAACATCCGAGCAATAGTTACGCCACCAATTAAAAGGGGTGTCGGCTTGGCGCGTACAATGAACGTTTTCATGCGCAAGCAGTTCGTCACCGATCGCAATTGATTTTGGATTATAGATGACGTCGCCGAATGCGTAAATCACCGGCTTGTTGTAGACATTAAAAGTTGCATCGATAAGCCCGAAATTTGGCGGGTAATCAAATATTATTTGCCGTTTCACTTTCATAACTCCGATTTTAGCGATGATGTGGAATGCGGAACAGATGACCAAAACCGCTTTCGCTACCCGGACAAGAGGGCTTGCGCCACATCATCGCTAAAATAGTTGCTGCAACACCAAGTTTCCCAACCCAAACCCGAGAGACACGACTCCTATTGCAGCAAGCACAAGCAAGAGTCGCAGTTCGTCCGTATCAAGCCACACAGTATTGTCAACGCTTTTCAAACACAGGCAACAAATCTTTGCACGCGTCCATGTACCACCATACCGCAGACTCCGTGTTGTAGACGGTGAAATGATTTATCACCACCGGTCGCGCATTTTCCACGGCGTCCGCCCATGGTTTTAGTATTGGCTTCATGAAAATGTCGCGCTCGGTGCGCAACATCCGAATATCGTACTCTTTCACAATCGACCAAACGCTATCGGGTAAGGTCGCAGGCAAACCGGCCGCGATAAATATCGCACTGTCAATACGTCGCTGCAAATTGCGGTAAGCTTGTCGCAAATCGTTTCCAAAAGGTCGCGCAAATTCCATCAACGCTTCGATTTTCGGCGTCACATCGTCACCAATATATGCCTCATGTGCGTCATGAAGTAAGAAAACAGCCGCGGTGAGCCGATTGTTAGTGTTGTGCAATATCGCACGAGCACCCTCAACACAGTGTTGAGCAACGCTATATGGTTCGGCCGTGTGGCCGCCAAACCGGAGAATTCTCCCGAGCACTGTACTGATGATAGAAAAATCAACATCCTCCGCGCGAGGATTCAAAAGATCGAACGCATTTCCGTTGATTGTTTGAATCCAAGTCATGTCACTTTTTCCCAATCAAAAAACGTCGTGATCCGCTTTGATACAGTGCCGTCCTGCTTGAACAAATATACAAAAAGGTTTGGTCTGGCATTACGGTATGCATTGGGAAAAATGCTCTCAACAATACCGACACGGGTACCGTTTTTCACCTTGTCACCGATCTTGATACCGTATTTCTCGGTGCTGCGTTCAATGTAGAGTGCGTCACGATCACGCTCGGCTTGCGCCAGTTCAGCGCGCAAACGCGTAACAGTTGCTTCCGCCTCGTTGATGTCTCGCTCAATAGCATCCATGATGTAGACTATCCTTTCGTTTCGCGTACTGTCAACGCATTTTCGTAAAGAGGGTTCGTTTTCCACGTCGTGCCAGTAGCCGCGATAATCGCTCGACGGGCGGCCTCCGCAATCCCGGTCATTTGCGACGCCGCGCACACATCGCACTCTATACGGCCGGCAGCTACCGCCTCAACATAGAGTGCGAACGTCAAGAGAGGATCCACACTTTCCCATTGCCGAACACGATCGAATCTTGCCAGCACGTTCATTGTCCTATTCCCTCTTTTCGCATATCTGCAAGCAAGTCGCGAATTTCGTTTAATTCAGCGCGAGCGCGAAGGGTTGCATCTGTGTATAATTTCGCCTCGAAAAGTGCTTCTGCACGCTGCAAAATGTAAAAAGATCGCACAAGTAGACCGCGGTGCGTGTCACTCATTTCATTCCCAATCATCGAATTTATGTGTTCCCTGTTTGCGTGAGGTGTCCGTCGGGAGTCAGGCACCGTGCGTAGCAAACGGGCCAGCAAGTAAGCCGGTACGTGGTCCGCGACGCACCGACACGTAATAGTCGCGAGGCTCGGCGAACAGGTCGGCGGGGCGCATTAGGGCGATTCCCTTCGTTTCCGTCAGGCACCCGCTAAAAGTCAAGTTCAATTGGCGTATTCCGCTGGATAAAAACGCAGTGCCCAATAACCATCAGGACGTTTTATCCATTTACCAAATTCAATACTACGTCCTTTATTATTCTCGACTTCGATAAATCGACCGCTTTCTGGTCCGGGACCATCATCGAAAACAATGTCGATATATTTGGGTGTGAAACAGCCTTTACCTTTGCATTCCTGACATTGACCGATATCAGTTTCAAAATAAGGATCGTCAGTCTGTGGATCGTGACGAATTAAACGGCCGTCTACACAACGAGTAGTCATATTCTGTCCTCTTCTATAAGTCTTTCGTTTCGATATCCACACCATACGCCCTTTTAATGTACTGTCAACGTTTATTTTGCACTATCTACGTTCTGAGTGTTCCAGTCTATGTTCTATAGTTAAATCATTGTTTCTATTAATATATTCTTCTTTTTAGAACAAAGAGAACATAGAACATAGAGATATAAAAGTTTAGTCGACAATTGAAAGTGGATGTTAATGTAATTTACATTTACATTATGTCTACCAACTGTTAGTATAGTATACACT
>Ga0209068_10000401_pt1 | contig 23958 bp, 28 predicted proteins | sample ColStrG_CSR_2012_FD_187200 | JGI IMG/M metagenome (GOLD analysis project Ga0209068, IMG submission 187200) | Freshwater sediment microbial communities in response to fracking from Pennsylvania, USA - Cold Stream Run_MetaG_CSR_2012 (SPAdes)... | ecosystem: Environmental > Aquatic > Freshwater >...
CACTTGAAAACAGCGGAATTCAGGAGATTTCAATAAGCCTCGGAATCTGGTTCGGGACCAGGGGGTCGGAGGTTCAAATCCTCTCTCCCCGACCAACTTTTTCAAGCACTTAAAGCGCACTTCTGGATTTCCGTCTACAGCGCTGTGGTCAAATTTGTAGACAGTCAGAGTCGGCTGCGGCTGCCCCACCCTTCGTGATTTTCGGAGGGTGGGAATCACTGACCTCGATCCTCAGATTCGTCGGTGCCGACTGGATAGGTTCGAGGTTCCCACCCTTGCAAAAAGCGCAAGGGTGGGGCAGCCTCAAGAGGAAACCGGGGTTCTAAAAGGGTGGGCCAGCCCGCCGATAACCTCTAACGAACAAGGGCTCAGTATGGACCGTCGCCAATTTGTCACTCGTTCCCTAGCCGCCGCAGCAGGCGCTGTGCTGCATCGCCGCTATAGCTACGCGGCTGCGCCACTCTCCGAAGAACAAATGCCCGGGTCGGTGCCGGATTCGTTAATACAGAAGGCGCGTTTTCCTGAAGGCTTCCTTTGGGGCACCGCTACAGCCTCCTACCAGGTGGAAGGCGCATGGAATGAGGACGGCAAGGGCGAATCGATATGGGACAGATTCACTCATACACCCGGGAAAGTAAGGGGTGGCGTGACCGGTGACGTTGCCTGCGATCAGTACCACCTCTACCCGCACGACATCGCGTTGGCGAAACGCCTCAACCAGAAGAGCTACCGTTTTTCCATTTCCTGGCCGCGCATTCAGCCTGCTGGAACCGACACTACGAACATGAAGGGGATCGATCACTATAGCCGCCTCGTCGATGCTCTTCTTGAAGCCGGCATCCGGCCTTGGTGCACCATGTACCACTGGGACCTTCCACAGGCGCTCGAGGATCGGGGCGGCTGGCCAAACCGGGATCTAGCCAACTACTTCGCAGACTATGCCGGCATCCTCGCCAAGCATCTCGGAGATCGAATTACGGTCTGGGCACCCTTTAACATGCCCTGGGCTATAGCTTTCATGGGCTATGCGGCGGGCGCGTTTCCGCCTTGCCGAACCAGCTTTAGCGATTTTCTGAAAGCAGCGCACACACTGGCGCTTGCTCAGGCGGAGGCGCTGCGTGCAGTCAAAGCAGCATCTCCTCAGGCAACGGTGGGGAGCGCGTATGAGATGGCCCCCGCATACCCGAAGACTGACTCAGACGACGATCGCGCAGCCGCCGCTCGATACCATGCCATGAACAATGTCTTCTTTCTGGAGGCGGCCATGCATGGCCGTTACCCGAAGGCCTTCGTTGGAGAACCGCCCTATGAGCTGATGGGCTTTAAGGCGGGCGACGAAAAACTCCTCTATGCGCCGTTAGATTGGGTGGGCTTTCACTACTACACTCGCCGCGTCGTTTCGGATGCGAGCAAGGAGCGATTTCTGGGCGGAGGCAATTTCAGCGGCACTGAGATTGAGAGCAATTCACCGGGAGGCCGCGATCCTTACACACGCTTCCGCGCGGCCATGCCCACTGAGGGCCCGCTTACCGACGCCGGCCTCGAAGTATGGCCGCGTGGTATGTACGACCTGGTCACTCAGATCTCAAGGGAGTATAACCACCCGATCATCGAAATCACCGAGAGCGGCTGCGGGTATCTCGATGGACCCAATGAAGAAGAAAACGGCCGCATACCCGACGGCCGTCGCATCCAGTGGTACCGCGAAGTGCTCGCGGAACTGGCTCGCGCGATCGCCGATGGAGCTCGGGTTCGCGCCTTTCATGCCTGGACCCTTCTCGACAACTTCCAATGGGCGGAGGGTTATACCGAGCGCTATGGGTTGATCTATACGGACTTTCGCAACCAGAAGCGCACGATAAAGGATTCGGGCCTTTGGTACGGTCGAGTTGCTGCGTCCAATCGGCTCAATGTGTGAGGCTGGTGGTCGAAGAACGAGCGAACCGCACAGGTTGGTACTGCCAAACGATCTCCTTGTCGCTTTACTCCCGGTTTGTCGGCCAACCGGAAGTTAAAACACCTGCCCCAGTTCGATAGTCGTCTGCCAGGGTCTGACGGTTTGATTCAATTTCAATCCAAACTCCGGAAACCGCTAGTTCAAAATTGCGGGTGCACAGGAGGAAAGTTCGAAAATCGTCGGCTAGGGGCGACCAATTCTTTCAAACACTTAAAGCGCATTTCTGGATTTCCGTCTACAGCGCTGTGGTCAAATCTGTAGACGGTCAGAGCCGCATGGGCGACTACGCGCTGCGAACAACCAAAGACTCGATAAAACCTTGTAGCTGCTGTCGTACCTCTTCTGTCATCTCGGTGAACTTGATAGAGATGCCGAAACCGGGACGCCGACTGGCTACGACGCCCTCCATCGCCAGCTTGTTGTGACCTACCCAAACTATTATCTTCAGTCGAGCCTTGTCTGCTGGCAGGGTGGGCATCTCCACAAAGCATCCGCCCACACTGATGTTTCTCACGTCCACCCGTACCAGTGCTTCCGAATCCTGCATGTACAATTCAGCTCCCAATTTGCAAGGAACCCGCCGGTGCTGCCTGCGCTCCTTCACTTTTGGGGCATAGGGATCGGCAGCGGTTGGTGGCAAAGTTGCGGCATCCCAAATGCACCGCTCAGGGTCAACGCTCTGCACCCCCGCTTGACCCGCTTTGTCCGTACCCGCGTCGCCCATCCAGGTGACCCGGAAGCGCGCTTTGTTGCTCTTGTAGCTCACCGAGATAATCTCCCCTACGTTAAATGCACCCTCAATGCCTTCCAATCGAGCTCCGCGGCGACTGATGTTGCGTGTCGAAGCTAGCTGAAGCAGAGGTCGTCCGCCGGAATCAATCCCCGCAATTCGGACTTGCAATTTGGCCTCTACTCTCGGGTCTCGGCGCTTTCCCATGTCCCATCCCCTTCGCAACCTGCAATCGCGGCAAACAGTCACACGTTTTGCCCGAATGTTCCCCGTCTCTCACTCCAACCCTGCCGGAGGCGCTTCGCCCCGGGCGACCTTGTCTTTTTCTGGCACCTGTCCAACGACCACCAGATCGATTCTCCGGTTGGCCGCCCGTCCCTCCGCCGTATCGTTACTGGCCAAGGGACGATACTCTGAGTATGCGGCGGCCGCGACCAGCGATGGATCGAAGCCGTGGCGCTCGATCAACAAGGCGACCACGGTGGTGGCGCGCGCGGAGGAAAGCTCCCAGTTCGATTTAAACCGGGAGTTATGGACCGGCACATTGTCGGTGTGACCTTCGACCCTGATCTCGAAGCCCCTGCCCCCCAGAACGGTGGCGATTCGAGTCAGGGCGGAGTGTCCGTTGTCCAGCAAGTCGGCCTGGCCGCTGTTGAAGAATCCGACCTCGCGCAGGCTGACCACGAGCCCCTCGGGAGTGACGCGCATCTGGATTTCGTGCTGCCGGATTTCATCTCCGAGCGCGGACTCGAGTTGACGCCTGAGTTCGTCTACGTCCACCCCAAAGCCACCCATACCAGGATTCTTTTCGGAGGCGCCGGCAACCTTGACGACTTTGAGGGGGGTGTCCGTGAGATCGGGATGTGGAATGCCGGGACTTCCGGGTACGCCGATTCCTTCAGTCGCCGAGCCGGTGAACACGCCCAACTGTTGAAACGCACCTTTGATGGAAGCGGCCACCTCGGCCGCCTTCTTTTTGTCGGCCTGCGAGGAGGCATAGAGAACTACAAAGAAGGCAAAAAGGAGCGTGATGAAGTCAGCGTAGGAAACCAGCCAACGCTCGTGATTGGCGTGCGCCTTATGTTTCCTTTTTCGACTCACGCGCTGGCTCCCGCCGCTTTCTGTGCCGGCGGCTGCTGCTTGTGCTCAGGCAAGTAGCCCATCAACATGGTCTCGAGCATCCGCGGATTCATGCCCTCGAGGATCGAGATCACGCCTTCCAGTTTCATCTCCCGCAGTACTTGTTCTTCGCGAAACTTGATTTTCAGTTTGCCTGCCCAGGGAAGAAAAAGGATATTCGCCATTCCAACTCCATAGATCGTTGCCACGAAAGCAACGGCAATTCCTTTGCCCACCTCGGCGATGTCCTCCAGATGTTGCATCACCTGAATCAGCCCTAGCACCGCGCCAATAATACCCACGGTCGGAGCAAATCCTCCGGCAGCCTCGAATACCTGCGACAGTCTCTCGCCGTGTTCTTCCTGATTATCAAGTTCCAGCTCCATCATCTTTCTGAGTTCCTGGGGCTCAGCGCCGTCAATCGCCAGCATTAAAGCCTTCTTGAGGAACGGATCTTTGATAGTGGCGAGTTGTCCATCGAGAGAAACGATGCCATCCTTACGGGCGCGATTGGCATAGCCGACAAGTTCCTTGATCAGGGCGTTGGGTTCCTGGCCGCGGTCAAGAAAGACGTGCACCAATCCTTTGGCCGCGCCCAGTACGACGGAAAGCGGAAACTGGATCATGACGGCTCCGATTGTCCCACCCAGCACAATCATTGCTGCCGTGGGTTGGAGGACCTGGGAGATCTTTCCACCTTCGATGATCAGCCCTGCGAGAATACCGGCCAGAGCAAGAATGATTCCACCAATCGTGCTCTTATCCACGGCGGAAGGCCTCCGCGGAACGGTTGGAATCAGATTGCTGGGGACGCAAAGCGGCCGAGTTAAGGTCGGCGCCAGAAGCTGGCAGTCCGGCCAGGACTGAACGCCGGAAGTCCACTATGCGGTGAATCACGTCGTCGGAAGATTCGCGGACGATGATCTTTTCTCCGCTCACAAGGGTGATCACGGTATCTGGCGCGTTCTCCACAAACTTGATCAAGTCGGAGTTCAGCGCGATCGGGTTGCCGTTCAGACGCGTCAGTTGGATCACGATGGATGCCTTTTTGGGAACGGATGGAGTTCCGGTCAACCTTATCGGCACTCCAGGGATGGACCATTAAGGGGATGTCCCAACCCGGTCCTGGTAATGGTTACCAGCGTCACTGATACCAAGGTCACTGCAGCTCGAATGATGGGGCATGGCGAAACTGCCGATATACAGGCCCGCACGAGCAGCACCACCTGATTGACCGAAGCGGTGATGTCGGCAGTCGTAAGACCGCAGGGGTAGCAGGCGGAAACCCAGCAAAGGAGCTTTGAAATGTCACTGAGCATTCTGAACAACGTTTCATCCCTTGCGGCGCAGAACCAACTATCCATGACACAGGCGTCGCTCCAGAAAACCCTCTTACAGCTGTCGTCCGGTTCGCGTTTGAACACGGGCGCGGATGATGCCGCCGGTCTGGCCATCGCAGACGGGTTGCATGCCAACATTACCGCTCTCACCCAGTCAGCTCGCAACGCCAGCGATGGCGTCGGCTCGCTGCAGGTGGCAGACGGTGCGTTGGCCCAGGTTACTGCGCTTCTGAACCGCGCTGTGACACTGGCCACCGAAGCCTCCACTGGTACGGTGAGCGATCCTCAGCGCACCACGATCAATGCTGAGTTCACCGCGATCAAGGCTGAAATTGACCGCATTGGAGCCAGCACCAACTACAACGGTGGACAGGTTTTCACCGCCACTGCAACCTCCATCTACCTCAGCGACGGCACAGCTGGTGGATCGAGCGGAATCACCGTAACCACCGGTACACTGTCCAGCGCGCACATCGGTTTCAGTGGAACTCCGACCGACATCAGCGCAGATGTGCTGACCAGCGCGACCGCCGCTCAGACGGCACTGGGCCATCTGACGACCGCTATCGCCGGTGTCGCCGCCGACCGCGGCGCACTGGGAGCGGAAACCAACCGCTTGCAGAGCGCTTCCAGCGTTATCACCAACCAGGTGCAGAACCTGACCAACGCCGAAGACGGCATTCGTGCTGCTGACATTCCGTCAGCGGTCGCGAATATGTCCCGCTTGACCATTCTGCAGCAGACCGGCATGGCCGCATTGCAGCAATCCAACCAGATGCAGCAATCGGTTCTCAAGCTGTTGCAATAACCTCGCACCAACTTCCGGCGGGGCGCAAAAAGCCCCGCCGGGGCGAGGTTTACGGTGATTCTCCATGCGCATTGATGGTCTCAGTCCGATTCCCCCTGCAGGCTCCGAACCGCTGGCCCGGGAGGTCAAGCCGGCTCCTGCTCACGAGGCTCCGCCTGCAGTGGTCCAAGACCATCTGGAAGTGCAGCACAAGCCCGCGGTCGACTCGACCAATGTTCTGGTTGAAATGCAGCCTGGAAATATTGTGATTTACAAGTTCATCGATCAGGCCAGCGGACGCCTGATCCAGCAGATTCCCTCAGAGCAGATGCTCAACCTCGCGGAGCCGGTCGAAACATCCAAAGGTAAGAAGAAAAGCTAACAAGCGAGCCTACGACATGGCAACCTCCGACATTTTGAACGCGCTGAGTTCTTCCGGCCTGGGTACAGGTCAAGGGATTGACGTCACCGCGACCGTCAACCAGTTGATCGCCAATCTGCGAGGGCCAGAACAAGTCTGGCAGACCCAACAGCAGTTATTAGCGGGACAAAGTTCCGCGCTCACTCAACTGAATACGGAAGTGGCAGCCCTCTCCGACGCGACAAATAGTCTCAGCGATCCCGCAGGCAGCTTGAGCGCGCGCAGCGTGACCTCGTCGCAGTCCAACCTCGTCACCGCCAGCGCCTCGAACTCGACTCCGGTGGGGAGCCACACCATCGTCGTGAGCAACCTGGCCACGAGTTCTTCGTACTACTCCGCGCCGGTGGCAAACAGTACGACGCCCCTCGCAGCCGGCACGTTTACGATCCAGCTGGGCAGTGGAGCAGCCAGCACCGTCACCATTGACGCCGCGAATAACACTCTCGATGGACTGGCGGCGGCAATCACTAACTTGAACATTGGCGTCACCGCCAGCGTTGTGAATGACACCGGTGGCGCCCGTCTGGCGATTGTGAGCAACTCTTCCGGCGCAGCCAACGACTTGACCGTAGCGAACGTGAGCAGCGGCCTGGCCTTCACCAAGGGAGCCACTGGCACCAACGCCTCGCTCACGGTGGACGGCGTTCCCCTCAGCACGGCGGGCAACTCGATATCGGATACGGTCGCGGGTCTGACTCTGAACCTGGCGGGAGCGGACCCCAATACGCAGGTACAGATTGCAGTGGCTCCAGACACTACGAAAGCGACGCAGGCGGTCACCGATTTCGTGACTGCCTATAACACCATCATTAAAGACTTGAGCAGCCAGTTCACATTCAATACCACGACCAGCAGCGCCGGGCCGCTGGCAACCGATGCTGGAGCTCGGCTGGTCCAGAACGAACTGCTGGCTGCCGTGACCTATACAGGCACCGGAACAACCTCGATCAATTCGCTGTCGGACCTCGGAGTCTCGATGAACAATGACGGCACGCTCACCATTGACAATGCCAAGCTGAGCGCGGCCGTGAACTCCCATTTCGCCGATGTCATCAGCTTCTTCCATCCGGTAACCGGCACCGGCTTTGCGTCGTTTCTGCAGGACCAGCTGACATCCCTGACCGACCCGACGCAAGGCGCCTTCTCGATCGAACTCAAGGGCATGAGCGACGGGCAGAAGAGCTTCCAGGACCAAATCGACAATTACGAAATCTATATAGCCACCGAGCAGCAACTGCTGACCACACAATACACGCAGGTTGACCTGGCGTTGCGCCAGTTGCCGTTACTGCAGCAGCAGATCAACTCCGAACTGGCCACGACTACGACAAGCTCCAATTCAGGCAAATGAACGCCAAACGAAACCAACTCGCGTATCAGGAAGCGGCGGTACGCAATGCCAGCGCGGTCGAACTGGTCATCATGCTTTACGACATTCTGGCCCACGATCTTCATGCTGCCATCGAGGCGTTGGAGGCCGGCAATATCGAAGCCCGTACCGCGAAGCTGAAGCACGGCTTCCTGGCGCTGCAGCAGCTCGAAGGGACTTTGAAGCTGGAAGAAGGTGGCGAGTTTGCAACCAACCTGTCGCGTTTCTATTCGATGATGCGCGCCCAGATGATGAAAGCCCAGACCCAGCAGGATCCCGAGATTCTGAGGGAACTCGTCGAGTTGCTGTTCAGTGTGCGCGAGGCCTGGGTAGAGGTGAACAGCCGGACCGTTGGCGGTACGGAAGCAAACGCGCAAGACTCCACGCCCGCTTCGCACCACTCAGCCGGTGATTCAGAGCAGATGCAGACTGCCAGCTGGAAGGCGTAAATTCCTTACTTGTTTTCAGTATTGTTTTTTTTGCACGCGCAAAGTTAATTGCGTGCTGCTGTCCAGATGCACGTTCCCACCGTCCGAACTTAACACCGACACCGATCCGGAGGTGTTCAGCAATAGTCCTTTCATCCCGACAACTCCACGGCTTGTGGCAGTGAGGCGGCCTACAGTTGAACCGCGGGGTCCAGCTGTATTGATGGAAGGCGGTGCGGGAATGTTATCCGGATAATCGGGTGTGAGAGAGGACGATCCAGTGGCTGGGGCCTGTGCTCCAACCGGTGGCAGTTGGTACGGTGTACTGGATTTATCAGCGAGAGTGTCAGGCCCGCCTCCGTAAACCGGCACATGCAACGGTGGTGCGATCGCCTGGACGATCATGGATAACTGTATTTCACGCCCGTCCTTCAGCAGCACGCGATCAAAAGTGATACCCACCATCGAATCGGGAGAAGTCTTGCTATGGGCTTTGACCTCAGTTACACGACCGATGATTTTTGTGTTTCGCGGAACTACGTTGTGGCCGCTGACCGATAAGTCAGTAACCGTCCTGGCTTCTACTTTGTCGTTCACTTTAGACTTTTTGGCATCCAGCCACTTCGACAACTCAACCGAAAGAACCGTTCCTGGGGCCAGCGTATCTGGGCGTATCTGGGCGGAGTTCTGAGCTGTCGAAGCAGCAATCCGATCCTGTGTGTTCGAGGGCTCGGAAGAGACTTGCGCCAATGACATCGTAGTCAAAGCAAGAATGGCGGACGTCGACAAAAGCAACTTGCTCACGTTCCCTCCTCGTCTTCCTTTGTCTGCCCGATATCATACGCCGGGCCCAGACCGCAGGAGCTCACGAGAGTACGTTCGGGTGGGCGAGCTTGGTTCGCTTCCACTCAGCTGAGCTTCGCTCCTCTGGGCGGACGAGGGCGTCGCCCTCGGTGTGCTTGACTGCTACTTACTTCAGGTAGTCCAGCAAACTCGTAGGCAGAATCTTCGCCGCTGCTGCTAGCGCGGCATCGTGGGCTGTGGTTGCGCGGGTCAAGTCGGTTGCGGCTTTGGTGAGGTCGGCGCCTACGAGGTTGTTGGCTTGCGATTTCAGAGTTACCTGCTCCTGTTGCAGGAAGGTCTGCGTGGAGTTCAACTGGTTGACGGCGTTGCCGTAGAAAATGCGCTGTCCGGTCACGGAGTCGAAGGCGGTGCGCAGCTGATTGGTCGCAGTCTCGGCATCGGCGGCGGTTCCGGTTTGCAGCGCGGTGATCAATTGCTGGATGGAGCCGAACACGTCCCCTGCGGAATTCTGGAACAACTGGTTGCCGGGCAGGTTGGTTTGCAGATTCAGGCCGTCTGCCGTCTGCACCGTGTTGGTCCCGCTGTTGCCGTTGTAGGTGACCCCGGATGGACTCGACGAGTCCAGCACGTAAGGCGGCGCGGTCGTAGCGGTGCCAGCGAACAGGAAACTCCCTCCGATTGAGGTATTAGCCAACTGCACCAGCTGACTTTGAATGCCCAACAAATTTTGTGCGACCTGCTGACGGTTTGCCGCCGACAACGTTCCGGTGGAGCCCTGCACGCCCAAAGTGATGGCCTGGGTCAAGCTTTGAACGACCGAGCTTAGCGCCCCATCCGCCGTCTGCAACTGATTGGTCAGAGTATCGATGTTCTGCAGATACTGATCGGCGCGGTTGGTTTGATCCTGATTGCCAACCATTTGCGCCGCGGCCAGAGGGTCGTCAGAGGGCACGTTGACGCGCTTGCCCGAAGATACCTGCTGCAGAGCGGTGTTTTCCTGGGTCTGTGTCTGCCAAATAGCAGCCAAAACGTCGGATGAAATGTCTGGATTCACGCGCATATTCTTAGCCTCAGGTTCCCGTTCCCATGGCCAACACGGTCTGGGTCATGGCATCAACCGTAGTCACGATTCGAGCTGCCGCCTGGTAGGCGCGCTGGTACTTGATCATGTTCGTGCTTTCTTCATCGAGCGAAACTCCGGACACCGCCGAACGCTGGTCGGTGAGCTGCTGCAGGCTGAGATTGCTGGCCGTAACGTTGGCCTGGGCGTTGGCGCCGAGATTACCGACCTGCAGCACCAGATTCGAATACATGTCCAGGGGGCTTGCCCCGGAAGGAAGTTGCTGATCGTGCAGCGCGATGAGTTGGGCCAGATTTCCGTTGCTGCCGGCGGATCCGTCCGAACTGGCCGCGATCAATTTGGGATCGGTGATGGCCACCGCAAAATTAGCGGCCGCACCGGTTACTGATGTAGGCGGAGTGAAGAAATTCTGGCCGGCACTTCCCGAGGCATCAAACCCAGCCTGGTGCTGCGTGTTGAAGGTGGTGGCGAACTGGCTGGCCAGCGTATCCAGTTGCGAGAGCAGTTGTGGAATGACTTGATCGCGGACCTGCAGCGCGCCCCCGAGTTGCCCACCCTGAATCTGACTCGTGATGTCCTGACCCTGGGCGCTGAAGACGTCTTCGACCGTGCTGCTGTTCGAGCTGGTTTGCAGAGCGTAACTCTGATTGGCGACAACCAGAGGCACTCCGTTGGCCGTAGTCAGCGTTAGCCCGTGTTCGGTCTGAGTGACGGAAATGTTGACCAGGCCTGAGAGTTGCCGAATCAATTCGTCGCGCTGGTCCTGAGTCGACCCGGGATCTTTGCCCAAACCCTGCGCCTGCGCGACCTGGCCATTGAGCGTCGCAATCTGGCTGGTCAGCCGGTTAATCTGGTCGACGGTTTGCGGCACGGACTGGTCAAGTCCCGACTTGATTGTCCCCAGACTCGACACTGCCTGATGGAATGAATTGGCAAGATTATTGGCGGCAGTGAGCACCTGCTGGCGGGCGTTAGCATCCGTCGGGTTGGTGGAGAGCTGGCTCAGGCTGTTGAAGAACGCCGACAGAGCACCACCCACCCCCTGGCTCGGGTCGGAAAAAATTCCTTCGACCTGGTTCAGCGAGTTGAGCTGGGTCTGGGAATTGCCCTGCTGCTGAGTTTCTTCATAGATTCTCAGTTGCAGCAGTTGGTCACGGACGCTCTGAAATTGCTCGAGGGTCACGCCGTCGCCGAAGCTCGCGCCTGATTCCTGGAAGGTGGGCGCCTCGTTGAATACGGCGACCTGGCGGCTGTATCCCGGAGTGTTCACGTTGGCGATGTTGTTGGAGGTAACGCTCAACGCTCCCTGTTCAGCCGCCAGGGCCTGGACCGCGATCGACATTGAAGTGTTGAGTCCGGGCATAAGCTCAGACCTCGCACGACCAGCCCGAAGCGGCTTCCGGCTCCTGCGCAGCAGGAAAATTCTCTTTGTAGGTCTGGCACAATGCCGCCCGCAGCCGGGCAGTACGCACGGCGCGTTGCAGCAACGAGGAATAAACCCTGGTCAGATTGACCAGTTCCCTGAAATCCGCAGGAGAGACTGTTATTGAGGGCTGCTGGCCCGAGGGTTGTCCATGGAACCAGGCTTGCAATTGCTCGACGAGATTGTCCTGTTCGGCAGTAGAGGCTTCAAGCGCCACAATGTCGTCTGAAGCCAAGGCGGCGATCGCGCGCTGGAATTGGACACACAATTCCCGAATCTCGGCCGCTCCGGTCGAGGGCTTGATTTCGGGTTCCTCGCTGCTTTGGATCGCCAAGAAAGCTCACCTTATTAATGTGTTCCGCATTGATAGATCGCAGTAAAGTTACCGATGGTTTTGCTCCAGAATCGCCTGGGCAATCTTCTCCGGCTCAACCTTGTAGTCGCCGTTCTGGATGGACTGTCGCAAAGCCTCGACTTTGTCTTGCCGGACCTCTGGGGCGGTCAATACCTTTGCCTCGAGCGAGGAGATGCTCAGCGCGTCCACCGAAAGACTGGCCTTGTCCTCTACGTTCGGAGTGCTCGGGGCCTTGGTGTTGGCTTTCCGCGTCTTGTCGTCGCGCTCCACCCCATTTAGCGAGATGTTGTTCAGGTCAATTCTCATAAGAGGTATTCTCCACTACCGCGCAACTCCTTTATCGGCAATTCCAGGAAAAACTTTAGTCCAATGATCACTTTGTCACCTTTGGGGTAACCAGAGGTTTGATCGAAATGGGAGCCGCATGTAAGTCCTTTATATCCATGATGGTAGCGGAATCTTTCCGGGCCGCCTGGGCTTCCAGATGCTTGGCCACCATAGCCGCGATTCCCAGCCCTCCATGACCCCCGGTGAGTGCACTACCTACGGCTTGCATGGCAATGGCGTGAAACTGGTCCCGGCCAGGGTCGGCATCAGGGTCCTGGTCGGAGCCCGGAACCGAGGCAAAAGACTGTTCGGCCTGCTCCAGCCAATGCGAAAGAAGGACCGCTTCAAACTCGCGCGCCGACTTCTGAATCTTGGCCAAGTTCGCGGGGTCACTATTCTTCAGTTTCTCCGCTGCTTGCGTGCTGCGAACGTCGGAAAGGCTGACCGCCGGCATCGTAATGCTGGTTGAGCTCATAAGATCTCCAATTCAGCCTGTAACCCGCCAGCTGCTTTGATTGCCTGCAGGATGGCGACGATGTCGCGCGCGGTCGCGCCCATGGTTTGCAGTCCGTTAATGAGTTCTTCCACGCTGGCACCCTCCTCCAGCCGGATGGTCTTCGCCGAGGTCTCATTCGCCTGCACATCCTTGTCAGGCACGATCACAGTCTGGCCATTCTTGGATAGCGGAGCCGGCTGTGACACCGTGAACGTGGTCGCAACTTCCACGGTCAAGCCGCCGTGCAGAACCGAAACTGCGGAGAGTTGTACATCCCCACCCATCACGATCGTGCCAGTGCGTTCGTTGACCACAACTTTGGCCGGAGGGTGGACGTTGATCGAAAGATTCTGGATCTGTGAAATCAGGTCCGGGACCGACGAAATGCCTGAGCTGCTGATGTTCACGTTGATCTGGCGGCTATCCACGACGGTCGAGATTGGCTTGCCGAACTGGCGGTTGATCACATTCGCGATGTCGCGTGCGGCGGTGAAGTCCGGGTTGCGCAACATCAACGAAACCGTGGTCAGGCGATTCAGATCAACTGCCGTGTCGCGCTCGACGGTTCCGCCATTGGGGATGCGCCCCACCGTCGGATGGTTAAGCTGTTTGGTGTTGCCTGAGCCGCCGGCGGAGTATCCTCCCAGCGTGAGCGGCCCCTGGGCTTCCGCATAAACCTGACCGTCGGGTCCGTGCAAGGGAGCCAGCAGCAGCACTCCACCTTCGAGGCTCTTGGCATCGCCGATTGAGGAAACCGTAACGTCGAGCGACATGCCTGGCCGGGCAAATGGAGGAAGAGAAGCGGTCACGAATACAGCCGCAATATTTTTTACGATGACAGCGCTCGCGGGAATCTGCACCCCCATGCGCTGCATGATGTTGAACAGGGTCTGCGTTGTAAACAGAGTCTGCTGCCTGTCTCCCGTCCCGTTCAGTCCCACCACAAGGCTGTATCCCACCAGCGGATTGTCGCGCACGCCTGCGATGGTCGTTATGTCGCGGACCAGGACAAGCTTGGCCTCGGTCACGGCACGAGAAGTTTGCGCCATGCCAAACAGGCAAACCAGCAACGCGAATCTTAGAAGCCGATGACCCATAGCAGTGCTCGAATCAGGGGATTGGGAGACCGGATCGCATCAGACACGACTCCCTTACCTTTCAGTTCCACTTCCAGATTTGCAAGCGCGGTTGAAGGCGCGGCATTGTTGGGCCCAACATCGCCGGGCCGCAGTACGCCGCGGACAATCATGGTTTCCTTCTGATTGTTGATCGCAACCATTCGCTCGGCTTCGACCACCATGTTTCCGTTTGGCAGGATGGCGATCACCCGCCCGGCGAGGCTGGTATTCATGGTCGTGCTGGCATCGGTCGAACCAGTTCCTTTCAGTTTGGTTGACGACTGCGCGGTCAACAGGTTTGACAATCCACTGGTGCTGATGTGACCCGCCAAACCTGAGATTCCTGACGTCGTATTGAAATCACGCTGTGTGCTGACGTTGCCTGTAGTCTGCGCGGTCGTGCGCTGCACCACCACGATGGTTACCAGATCATTTAACCGGCTCGCCTTGTAGTCGGCTTGCAAATTCGTCATCGCGCCGCCCTGCACCCAGAGGCTTCCCAGAGTGGCTTCGGCAGGAGGGTTTGAAGTCTGTTGCTGTATGCGGGCAATATATTCCGCGCGCGTCTTCTCCGGGTCATGGCTGACTTTGACCTTGGCCCATGCGCTACTCGAAAAGACAAACATCAACAATACCGACACCGCGAGCGTCGGCCATACTATGCGAGTTATAAGAGTCAATCTCATAGGGACCGCATCATTCCGGCAGCACAGACGTCACAACGCCCGGCCCGGCTACTCGAGCCAGATAAACCTTTTTTAGTTCTTTGCTGATCACTCTCACCCGCTGTCCACGGCTTCCGCTTTGCAGGCATTTAACCGGCAAGGTCATGCGAACGTGCTCCCCTTCAAACACCAGGACCGCCGCCTTTCCGCTACGCACTAACACGTCCTCCGGCCTCATACCAGAGCGCGTTCCAACTTGCCGTGCGGGGAGCGTGGGTTGTTCATCACCTGGTTGTCCCCAATGCACCAGCACGTAGAACGGAAGACAAGTATCGGAGCCCTCACATTGCAGGCGAGCTTTGTCTGATTCCCCGTCCAGCATCTCCAGGCTGACAACTCGCAGTCGCGGGTTAGAAACGGTCGCGGTCACATTGGACAACGGCTCCAGCTGGCCCGGTTCGATCTGGACGCCGGAAGCAATCAGAGCGCTCAGAATCCATTCGCGACTGATCGGCGTTCGTGGGTTGTCGTCGGCGCGAACTGACACTCCTGCCCCTGTGAACAGCAGTGCAACAAACAACGCGAATGATTTGGCCAGTGCCGGTCTCATGGGTTGTCAAGCTCGTTCTTACCGGGTGAGGCTGTTCAGATCCTGAAACATCTCGTCTGCGGCTTTCACCACTCGCGAGTTCGACTCATAAGAGCGCTGCGAAAGAATCATTTCCACGAATTCCTGAACCACATCAACGTTCGACTGTTCCACAAAACCTTGCTGCAGGCTGCCCAGCCCCTCTGTCCCGCCGGGAGTGCCGACAATTGGATCTCCTGAAGCAGTGGTTGCGAGCATCAGGTTGTTGCCAACGCTGTTCAGCCCGCCGGGGTTGGGAAACAAGGCCAGCTGAATATTTCCAACCTGACTCGCCTGGGTCTGGTTCGGCTGCGTAACTGAAACCGTGCCATCAGCCCCGATGGTGACCGAGAGAGCGTCAGGCGGAAGAGTGATCGCAGGTTCCAGAGGATTGCCGTCCGCGGTCACAATGTTTCCCTGCGCGTCCAGATGAAACGTTCCGGAGCGCGTGTAGGCGATTTGGCCGTCCGGCATCCGCACCTGAAAAAATCCCTGGCCCTGAATCGCCAGATCGAGCGGATTGCCAGTCTGACTGAAGTCTCCCTGAAGCTGAAGCACTTCAGAAGCGCCCGGCTTGGTACCCAACCCAACCTGCAGGCCGGCAGCGTTGGTAGTCTGCTGGGTGGATGCCGAGCCCGGCATGATCATGTTCTGATAAAGCAGGTCGGTGAACTGCAGGCGACGCCTGCGGAATCCGGCTGTGCTCGTGTTGGCCAGGTTATTGGCTACGTTGTCGAGGTTCAGCTGCTGCGCGTTCATGCCACTGGCCGCGGTATAGAGTGCACGGAACATGGAGCTCCTTTGCGGATTGACCCTTTATGGGTTGACCCTGGGTAATTCGTCAGTTGCGATACGGTTGAATTCCGAGTGAAACATGGAGAGCGCACGCTGCATCATCTCCGCGTAACGCTGCACGGCGACGAGTTCGACTGCGCTGGCCACGGGGTTTACATTCGAACTCTCCAGCGAACCCTGGGTTACGGTGGACTGCTTTGCCGGCGTGTCGCTTTTGGCGGGCGCGCTGTAATAAGTCTTTCCGACACTCTCGAGCGCCGTACCGGGAGGAAATTCCACCAGCTTCAACTTGCCGGCAACCGCGCCATTAACGGAGATCGTGCCGTCAGGACTTACCGTCACCGGTCCCCCCACAATGCGAATCACGCCGTTCTCGCCCAGGACCGGATCACCCTGCGCCGTGACCAACTGTCCCTGGGCTGAAACCTGGAAATTTCCGTTGCGCGTAAAGACAGGCCCATTGGCAGTCTGCACCTTAAAAAATCCGGGCCCTTGAATGGCAAAATCAAAATCGTTCCCGGTATGCTCCAGGTTGCCCTGGGTCAAGTCCATCTGGCTGCCGCCGGAGATTCCGAAGTCATTGACCGCCTGGTTCAAGCCTGAGCCCAGATGTCCTGACGCGGCCGCCAGGAATGACCGAAAGATATTGCGTTGCCCGCGATATCCGGGTGTGCTGGTATTGGCAAGGTTGTTGGCGACTAGATCGAGCGCCTGGCTGCGAGCCATAAGGGCCGCGCATGCTGCATAGAATCCGCTGTCCATAGAGGTTCCAGAAGCGGAGAAGCACGGCAACTGCCATTGGGTACAAAGGTTTCTGGCTAGTAACTGATTGAAAACCGGTGGGAAAATTCCGTTAAATGAGAGCTGGATGAGTATCTGCAGGTCGCGCGGCTAAGCGGCAATCCGTGATCAAGGATGATTTCTAACCAGACACTATTTTTTCGAGCGCTTAGTTGGTTTTCAGTCGAAACCTGGTTTGCCGGAGCGATTCGCGGAGTCGCTCGATCCCGATTTCCACGATGCACGCGTGCACGCTGACGTCAGCTTCTTCGCTGGGTGCGCTATCGTGTGCGAGTTGCAGAACGTGGGTCTTCAAACCGCCGTCCTGGGTGATGATGTCCGAGACGGCACTGAGGTCTACCACTGGTTCGCCCAGTAGTAGTTCCAGGCGGAAGAGCGCTTCGGCAGTGACTGCTGCAGGTCCGACGATGCGAAAGGGATACATGGCTTTGGCCAACCCTTACATCGGCCAAAGCGGGGACGAACTTTACTTTGGGTTCAGACCACTTCGGTGATCCGCAGTCCGTAGTTACCATCCACAACCACGACTTCTCCCCGGGCCACAACCCGGTCCCCCAACAGGAGTTCGGCCGGGTCTTGAATTCGCTTGTCCAACTCGATCACCGATCCGGACCTCAATTCACCAATTTCACGCAAGGGAAGCTGCCGTTCGCCAAACCGGAGTGTGACCTCAATCTCCACATTTTCGAGAGCCGAGACGCTGACGCCCTTCGAGGCTTGCGCTGGTTGCATGTCCGCCACATCGCCTTTCGTAATACTCTGGGGCCAGTCCGGGCTGAAAAGCAATTGAAACTGGATGCTCCCTGAGGCGCCATCCGTTCCGGTTAGCGAGAACTGCCGACCCGGAGTCCAACTCAAGCTTTTGGCGAGCCGTACCTCGATCCGTGTTCCTTCCAGGACCAACGCTGCTTTCTCGCACGCCTTGCCAAATAGCGCCTGCACTGCCTGTCCGTGCTCCGGTTGGAAATCCGCGGGAATCGTGGCCGCCCCACCCGCTACGGCCGCGACCGAGAGTGCGCTCTGCAGGCTGATTTGAATTGCCGCTTCGGCATTCGAAGGCTGCGCCACCAACAGCAGCGTCAGCAACTTCGTGCCGGCGAGAAACGGCCTCGGTTTTTCATCCACTGTGACTTTCCAGGTCGCGGCGGCATTACTCGAAAGGGCCGGCCCGGCTGCTATACGCAGTGCTTCGACAAATTGGTCGATTGGAGTAGGGCTCATGTTGTACTCTCCGTTTCCAGGTGACTTTGGAGCAAGCGGCCGAGCAGTTGCGCTCCGCGATGATTTCCGGCTCGAACCGGCATCGCCTCGAATGAGTTGTAACCGCCGATTTTCAGCATCACAGGACTTTGCACCGGAACTCCCAGTTGGAGTATTTTCCCTGCACTCAGGTTCAACAAGTCAATCGCCCGTACCTTGCCTCCCAATAGGGCAAGCTCGAGCCCAAACGTCCAGTCCAGAGACTTCTCCGCGAGCTGTGGGCTCATCATGCCCGTGCGTGAGAACTCTCGTACGGTCGCAGTGTTTGCGCCCAGAAATCCTCCCAGGCTGGCCATGGGCAACATCAACTGGAATCCGCCGCCTGCCGACTGCATATTGACTGAGAAGCTGAACACCAGCGCGTTGTCCTTGGCGGAAAATGTCCTCTGCAGCTGATCTGGCAGTTGCCGGACGCCCATGGAGACTAAGACATTGAAGGGTTGCCATGCGGCCTGTAGTTCCTGACGAATCAATTTGACGAAGTCTTTCGCGATCTGATCTTCGATTTCGGTGACCTCGCGCGACAGGTCGCTTGGTCCGCCGCTGCCACCGAGCAACCGGTCCACCACCGGGAACAGCAGCATGGAATCGATCTGCAGCAGCACCATTTCGCCATGCGTCCCGAGTTGCAACGAAACAAAATAGGAGTTGCCGGCCTTCTCGAGGAATGCCTGACAAGCCATTTGTTCAGAAGATTGCAGCGTGGTCTCGCAAGCCATGCCCATTCGCTGCTGGAGCGCTGGCGCGAATGCCCGGGTAAAGGCTTCAGTGGCTGTGACTAGCGGGGCCAGGCGCGCCTTGTCGATCCCCCCGACGACCCGGAAATCGCAGACCTGCACGTTCTCCGTGGCAGCGGTGCCACTTGCCAAGACCGCACCTCGTGCTTGCGTGGCTGATGATTGGGTTAGCGTCTCCATAGAATTATCGGAAGGTGTCCTCAGCGAGCTTCATTTCCTGGATGGCGACACGAAGTTTCGTGATGGCGAGCGAGTGTATCTGTGACACGCGGGATTCCGCCAGATTCACAACCTCGGCGACCTCCCGCATCGTTAACTCTTCGCGGTAGTAGAGCGAAATCACCATCTGCTCTTTTTCTGAAAGCGTCTTGATCGCCTGCGTCAGATAGTCGCTTCTTTCAGACCGCAGGCAAATTTCGAAAGGACTTTCCTTTTCATCCGCCGGAGCGCTTTCAATAAGATCCTGGGTTTCGGAATCATCGAACCGGGACGCCGCCATCTGGCCCACGATGTGCAAACCATCCAGCCGCCGCAGCAAAGTGTGCAACTCCGAAACTTCCATATCCAGGTCTGCGGCGACTTCGTCTTCGGTCGGCTGACGCCCCAGCTTGTTGGCCAGCTTGGCGATGCTCTCGGCCACACTGCGACCCTTTTTCCGTAAGGGTCGAGACCCCCAGTCGAGCGCGCGCAGGCTGTCCAGAATCGCGCCGCGAATGCGGAATGATGCAAACGACTTAAGAGAAGCGTTCTTGTTGGGGTTGTATTTGCGTACCGCGTCGATCAGTCCAAGCACTCCCGCGTGCACGAGGTCCTCCAGCGGGACGTGCTGCGGCAGGCGTTCGTGAATCCGTCGTGCGAGATAGTACACCTGAGACAGCTCCGACAAAATGAGCTCGTTGCGTGCTTCGTTCTCCGATAGGAGGTCCGTATAACTGGCTTGCGTGAATGTCATTGCGTCCTCAACTCCTCGTTACCGCACCAAACCGACCGATTGCACTGGCACCAGCGGTGGAATCTCCGTCGGCGCCAGCACGACGATCTTGGGCAAAAATGGCTCCAGCAATCTGCGTAAGTAGAAACGACCAGGCGACGAGCACAGCAACACGGGAGGAGCGCTCAGCACCTGTTCTCCAAACAGCGTGCGCAAACCTTCCAGAACTCGACGAGCGGTCGAAGGCTGCAGAGCTGCGCTGGCCGTGCTGACGGACTGCGCAGCCACTGCACGGGTGCACTCTTCTTCGATTCCACGATCGAGCGTGACCACTTTCAGCTCGCCGCGCTCATCCAGCAGCGGCCGGACCAGCGCCCGCCCAAGCGCATGCCGGACTGCCTCGTTAAGCAACACGGGGTTCTTGCTCACTCCCGCGGTTTCGATCAGCGTTTCCAGGATTGTGCCCAGGTCGCGGATGGAAACCTGTTCGCGCAGCAGTTGTTGCAGGACTTTTTGAACTTCGCCCAGAGTCATGAGCTTGGGCACAAGTTCTTCCACCAGCTTGGGGTGGGACTCGCTCAGCCGGTCAATCAGGCGTTTGGTTTCCTGGCGAGTGAGCAGCTCGTATGCATTCTGGCGAATGATCTCTCCGAGATGAGTGGCTAATGCCGCGGTCTGGTCCACGACCGCGTAACCGGCCGCGATGGCCTGCGCCTGCTGCTCTTTGGTGATCCACTTTGCGGGTGCGCCAAAGGCCGGATCGCGTGTATCAATCCCAGGTAAGGCAGGGGGTGTCGGCTGCGAACTGATGGCTAACAGGCAATCACGCCGCATTTCCCAGCGCGCGATCTCCACCCCACGGAGATGCACGACATATTCCAGATCTTTGATGGTCAGGTTGTCGGTGATGTGAATTGATGGAACCAGGAACCCGAGTTGGGTCGCCAGATGCTTTCGCAGGGCCCGGACTTTTACCAGTAGCTGCCCACCTTTGCTCGCGTCTACCAGGGGCACAAGGCCGACGCCAACTTCGAGCATCAGGTCATCGAGCTTCAGGGCCGCGTCCAGTGGGTCGAGGGTAAGTGTTGGAGCGCCCTCGGACTTGCCCGCCACGACAGGCGATGCCGATTTGTCCTCGAACGCCTCAGACTTTGCACGCCTCGCGATCGTCGCCATGATGACGGCCATGAGAATGAAGGGGAGCTTTGGCAGACCCGGAATCAAGGCGAGGCCGGTCATCACCGCGGCCGCAATCCACAACGGGCGGCTGTTGCCGAACAACTGCCGTCCCAAATCCACCGATAGTGTGCTGTCCGAGGAAGCCCGCGTGACTACCATGCCGCCGGCAACCGAGACCAGCAACGACGGAATCATGGTGACCAGTCCATCGCCGACCGTAAGAACGGTGTAGGTCTTCAGCGCTTCCTGGAAGGGAACCCCCTGCTGAAACACGCCGATGAGGAACCCGGCGATGATGTTGATGGCGGTAATCAGAATCGTGGCCAGCGCATCCCGCTGATTGAACCGGGCCGCGCCGTCCATCGCTCCATAGAATTCCGCTTCGTGCGCAATCCGCTCGCGTCGAGCGCGGGCCTGTACTTCATCAATCAAGCCGGCGTTCAGGTCAGCATCGATCGCCATCTGCTTGCCGGGCATGGCATCAAGAGTGAAACGCGCCGTGACCTCTGCAGTTCGCACCGCGCCGTGGCTGACTACCATGTACTGAATTGCGATCAAGGCCAGGAACAACACGAAGCCGACCACGTAGTTGCCGCCCACTACGAATTGACCGAAGGCCTCGATCACGCGCCCTGCCGCGGAAGCTCCTTCCGCCCCGTGCAAGAGAATTCGCCGGCTGCTCGCCAGGTTGAGGGACAGGCGGAACAGGGTCATCAGTAAGAGCAGGCTGGGAAAGACGGAGAATTGCGCTGGACGAAGAATCTGTAGCGCCGTTAGCAGCACCAGGACCGACGCTGTCATGCTGAAGGCCAGCAGGACGTCGAGCAGAAAACTCGGCATTGGAACCAGCATCACAAACACCATGCTGACCGCGGCGGCCGGCACGATCCAATCCACCGGCGACTGTATTCCCAGTTTCGGTTTGTTGATGGTGGTCATCAGCGCCTTTCAGCCTCTCCTTGCCGCTTCACCTGGGCCTGCGCCCGGTAGACGAACGCCAGGACTTCCGCCACCGCGGTGTAGAGTTTGGCCGGAATGCTCTGTCCGACTTCAACCGTCTTGTACAGTGCTTGCGCCAATGGCGGGTTCTCCAACACTGGAATCTCTTTCCAGCGCGCAATCTGTTTCATCTTTTGAGCGAGGAGATTTCGGCCTTTTGCGACCACCACTGGCGCACCCATGTCCATTTCGTAATAGATCGCTACCGCAAAGTGTGTCGGGTTGGTGACCACAACCGTCGCCTTTTCGGTTTCACGCAACATCAACTGCTTCCGCATCTGCCGCTGCAAGCGCCGGATGCGCATCTTGATTTGCGGATTTCCGTCCGTGTCTTTGGATTCCTGCCTTAACTCTTCTCGCGACATGCGCAAGTCGCCCTCTGACTTCCGCCAGGTGAGGAAGTAGTCGACCACCGCCCAAACCAGCAGCACCAGCGCCGATTTCCACGTGACTTCGAAGATGACTGTGAGCAGGAAGTGACTGAACCGCACCAGGCCGGTGTTGGAGGCGATCACGATCGCGATCCAGTGCTCGCGGATGGCGGCAAAGCCGACATAGCCGATCGCTGCGAACGGCAAAAGTGATTTCAAGAGGCCGCTCAGCCCGGTCAATGAAAACATCTGTGAGAGTTTCTGTGCGGGGCTGAGCCGTCCTATCTTTGGCGCCAGAGCCTCCGGCGCGAAGACCAGCCCGCCTTGGGCCACGCCTCCGAGCAACGCCAGTGTCCAGGCCACTGCCATCACCGGCGCAGCACAGCGCGCGACGGTCCACCCGGTCCATATCAATAAAGGAGCGGCGGGCGTGAGCGGGTCTCCGCTGGAGAACTCAAACGTGTGGCGCAACAGGTTCCGCCAGGCCTCAATCCCTGAATAGCCTTGCCACGCAATCAGGCCCACCACCCCAGAAACTGCCAGAGTTCCTGAAAGATCACGCGAGCGCGCAACCTGGCCTTGCTCTCTTGCCTTTTGCCGCCGTCGCGGTGTCGGTTTCTCGGTCTTGTTGTCGCTCATGACCGTCCCGCCAGATGCAGAAGGCGCTCGGTGAATCCCACGGATTCCGTGAAGTAACGCTCAAACAACGCTGGCCAGTAGTGGATGACCGTGATCAACAGCCCCACCCCCACCATGCTTTTGAGCGCCGGGCCCAGCAACATCAAGGGCATTTGTGGCGAAGCCTTGCCCAGGAATCCGAGAATCACATCGGCCACCAGAGTTGCGGCCAGCACCGGCGCCGCGATCTGTAGTCCCGTTCCGAGCACACTTGCCACGCCATGCAGCAACTCAGTGGTAAGACCGCGGCTCAGGTGCACCGCGCCGGGAGAAAGGTAATCGAAGCTGTGAGCAATCCCGCGCAGAATCCAGTGGTGGACGTCCAGTTGCAGAAACAGCAGGAAGGCCACGGTCTGGTGAAACATCGAGACCACGGTGGTCTCCACCTGGGTCTGCGGATCGAGGATGTTGACTAGCGAATATCCCATCTGTACGCCTAAGATCTGTCCCGCCGTCTGCGCCGCCTCAAATACAAAATTGGCTGCTAACCCTATGGCGATTCCGAGCACCAGTTCCCGAGCCACGACTCCGGGCCATTGCGTCAACGTGACCACGCCCACGCGTGAGGCATAGGCCGGGTACAACACCGCCGTGATGAAAAGGACCAGGACCACTTTGATACGGACAGGAATCGCGGCGTTCCCGAAGAACGGCGCAAACATCATCAGCCCCGAGATTCGGACCGCTACAACCAGTGGCCCGGTCAACCATTCCGTCAGCGAGAGTTCCATGGCTTATTTCACGTACGGATGAAAATCGGACAGCAAGTTCAATGTGTATTGCCCCATCTGCCGCCACATCCACGGCATCATGAAGAATGCTGCCGCCGCGACCGCTAACAGCCGCGGCACGGACGAAATCGTAGCTTCCTGCAGTGACGTCAACACCTGGACGATGTTCACCAGCAGGCTTACGGCAACTGCGATCGCGAGAATCGGCGATGCCAGCAGCAGTACTTCGAGCAACGTGTGACGGCAAATATCCACAATCTGCGTAGTCGGCATCAGCTAAAACTCCTCATCAACGAACCAATCAGCAGGTCCCACCCGTCTACCATCACAAACAGAAGCAGCTTGAGCGGGGTCGAGATCACCACCGGCGGCAACTGCAACATGCCAACCGAAGTGGTGATCGAAGCCACCACCATGTCAATCACCAT
>Ga0209068_10000403_pt1 | contig 23709 bp, 20 predicted proteins | sample ColStrG_CSR_2012_FD_187200 | JGI IMG/M metagenome (GOLD analysis project Ga0209068, IMG submission 187200) | Freshwater sediment microbial communities in response to fracking from Pennsylvania, USA - Cold Stream Run_MetaG_CSR_2012 (SPAdes)... | ecosystem: Environmental > Aquatic > Freshwater >...
AGCGCAAGCCGTGCCAACCCCATCCGGCGCTGTGGGCCGACCTCCCCACGAGGGGGAGGTGGATCCGTTCGATGCCGCGCCCATAGCTATTGTTCATTCCGCTGCTGCCTTGAAAGTCAAGTCCGCCATCGGCCTGAATTCGTGCGCCTCCTTGCCCGCGACACGCTCTGCCCAGGGATCGGTCTGTGCGAATTTTTGCGAAATCAGGAACCGCTCATAGAGCGCCTTGCGCCGGGGCACATCGGTCATGATCTGCTTGCGAATGGTGTCCAGGCCGACACGCTTGGCCCATTTGTAGATTCGCTCCAGATAGCGGCCCTGCTCGCGGTAGAGCTGAACGAGCGCGGCGATGGCCTCGATGCACTCGGCCTCGGTCGCGACGTGCCCCAACTGCTCCGCACCCTTGATGTCGAGGCCGGCCGCGCCAGCAAAGTTGATGTCGTAGCCGCTATCGACACAGATGACGCCGACGTCCTTGCAGGTTGCTTCGGCGCAGTTGCGCGGGCAGCCGGAGACCGCCATCTTGACCTTGGCGGGGGTCCAGGAGCCCCACATGAGCTTCTCGATCTTGATGCCGAGGCCGGTGGAGTCTTGGGTTCCAAAGCGGCACCAGTCCGTTCCCACGCAGGTTTTCACCGTGCGCAGGCCCTTGGCGTAGGCGTGACCCGAGACCATGCCGGCGGCGTTGAGATCGGCCCAGACGGCGGGCAAATCTTCTTTTTTCACGCCAAGCATGTCGACTCTTTGCCCGCCGGTGCATTTCACGGCTGGGATGTTGTATTTGTCCACCACGTCGGCGATGGCGCGCAGTTCCTTGGCGCTGGTCATGCCGCCCCACATGCGCGGGACCACGGAATAACTGCCGTCCTTCTGGATATTGGCGTGTACGCGCTCGTTGATGAAGCGTGACTGGCTGTCGTCCTCGTAGTCTCCGGGCCAGGTTGCCAATAGGTAGAAGTTGAGCGCGGGTCGGCACTTGGCGCAGCCGCAGGAGGTTTTCCATTCCAGCGCCTGCATCAAGTCGGGGATGGATTTGAGCTTTTGCGCGACAATCAGCCGCCGCACATCATCATGACCAAGCGTCGTGCACGGACACATGGGCGCGATGGCAGCGGGATTGTAGCTGTCGCCAAGCGTCACCTTGAGCAGCTGTTCAACCAATCCCGTGCACGACCCGCACGAGGCCGAGGCCTTGGTGTGGGCGCGAACATCGTCGATGCTGACCAGCTTCAGGCCTGAAATGGCGCCCGTGATCTTCGATTTGCACACGCCGTTGCAGCCGCAGATCTCTGCCTCATCCGGCAAGGCTGCAACGGCCGCCATAGGGTCCAGCGGCGTGCCCCCGGCAAAACTGGGGCCGAAGATCAACGTCTCGCGCATGGCTGAAATGTCGGTGCCTTTCTTCAGGTGGTCAAAGAACCAGGCACCGTCTGACGTATCGCCATACATGACCGCGCCGATGACGCGATTGTCTTTGATGTTCAGGCGCTTGTATACGCCGCGCGAGGCGTCGCGGAGCACGATCTCCTCGCGGTCCTTGCCGTCGGCGAAGTCGCCGGCCGAGAACAGGTTGATGCCGGTGACTTTCAGCCGCGTGGCGGTGGCGCTCGGAGTGAAGTGAGCGCTGGCATCGCCGGTAAGTTGGCCCGCAATCACGCTGGCCATCTCGTAAAGCGGGGCGACCAGCCCGAAGACCTGGCCTTCCGCCTCGGCGCATTCGCCCACCGCAAAAATATCCGGGTCGCTCGTATTCATGCTTGCATCGACCTTGATGCCGCGCCCGACGTCCAGCCCCGCGTCCTTGGCGATTTGCGCATTCGGCTTGATGCCGACGGCCATGATCACGAGATCGGCCGCGATGCGCGTCCCGTCTTCCAAGAGAACCGCCTCGACTTTTTTCTCGCCAAGAATCGCTTTTGTGTTGGCCTTGGTGATGACGCGGATCCCACGCGCCTCGATGGCACGCTGAAGGAGGTGTCCCGATGGCTGGTCAAGCTGGCGCTCCATAAGCGTGGGCGCAAGATGGATGACGGTGACGTCCATGCCGCGTTCCTTGAGGCCGACGGCCGCCTCAAGCCCGAGCAGGCCGCCGCCGATGACCACCGCGCTGCCGCGAGCCTGTGCCGCCAGCAACATCGCCTGCACATCGTCGAGGTCGCGGTAGCTGAGCACGCCGGCGAGGCGGTGGCCGGGGACCGGGATGATGATGGGCAGCGAGCCGGTGGCGATCAGCAGCTTGTCGTAGGGAACAGTCAATCCGCGCGCGGACGTTACCGTCTTGGCCGCGCGATCAATGGCCGTGATGGTCGAGCCCTTGTAGAGGGTGACATTGTGCTTCACGTACCAACCATCGCCATGGATGACGATCTGTTCGAAGCTCTTCTCGCCCGACAGCAGCGGTGAGAGCATGATGCGGTCGTAGTTGACGCGCGGCTCGGCGTTGAAAATGGTGACATCGTAGGCGTCCGGAGCGACCTCGAACAACTTCTCCAGCGCCCGGCCTGGCGCCATCCCATTGCCGATGACAACCAGCTTCTGCTTGGTTTGCTTCATGCCTTCAGGCGCCTTTGCTGCGTTGCACTTGGTTAATAAGAGCAAGGGCTGTGCCAAGCGCAGCTATGAGCTCGCATTCACACGCTGTAGCTCTGATATCAAAAGAAAAATCAGATTCGGGGTACACAGCGAGCAATTTGGCGGCGCATGTTGCGATGCAGCAAGATTGGGCGTCTTGCCTACGAATTGTGCAATTCGTGGAGAATCAAAATGTGTGCGTAAAATATGAGCATGTACGACTTTCTCGAATGAAATCAACGCGAAATGGAGGCTGGTCGGGCGCTGGAAATGCTGGCACGGGAATTGCCCTTGGCGGTTTGGTTAACACCGGCCAAGGAGCCCCCAATGCCTGCGCCTTCAACCACCGGTCTCAATGTGTTCAGCACCGAACCAAAGATCAGCGTGCTGCACCTGAGCTGGCTCGCGTTCTTCATCACCTTCCTGGTCTGGTTCAACCACGCGCCGCTGATCGCGGCCATTCGCGAAACGCTTTCGCTGACCAAGGAGCAGGTCGCATCGCTGCTGATCATGAACGTGGCGCTGGCGATCCCGGCGCGCATCGCCGTCGGCATCCTGGTCGACAAGATCGGGCCACGGCTGATGTACGCGGCGCTGCTGGGAATTTCGGGCGCCATCTGCATCGCCTTTGCCCTCTCCACCAGCTTTGCCATGCTCGCGGCCACGCGCTTCCTGCTCGGCTTTGTCGGCGCGGGGTTCGTGGTGGGCATCCGGATGATCGGCGAGTGGTTTCCCGCCAAGGAAACGGGCCTGGCACAAGGGCTCTATGCGGGCCTCGGCAATTTTGGCTCGGCGGCGGCCGCGTTGACGCTGCCGACTGTGGCCCTAGCCTTCGGCGGCCCAGACGGATGGCGGTGGGCCATTGGCCTGACTGGGGTCGTCGCGATCGTCTACGCGCCGCTCTACTACGCGACGGTCACCGATGGCCCCAAGGGCTCGACCTATTTCAAGCCCAAGAAGACGGGCGCGATGGAGGTGACGAGCCCTTTCGACTTCGTGCTCTACTGCGTCATGCAAGCGCCGATCCCGCTGACACTTGGGGTGCTCGCCTGGAAGTTGGGTAGCGGCGGCCTCCATCTCATCGCGCCGATCGCTGAATGGGCCGCCTATGCTGGTCTTCTGGCTTTCTATGGCCTGCAACTGCTCGATACCTGGCGGATCAACCGCTCTGTCTTTGCCAAGCCCGTCGCCGAAATCTTCCAATACAAATTCCGCCAGGTCGCCGTGCTGGACATCGCCTATATGATCACCTTCGGCTCGGAACTGACCGTTGTGTCGATCCTGCCGCTGCTGTTCAAGGATACGTTTGGCCTATCGCTTACGGTCGCCGGCTTTCTTGGCGCCAGCTTCGGCATGACGACGTTTTTTGCCCGCCCCATCGGTGGCTGGCTGAGTGACCGATTTGGCCGCCGGCTGGCGCTCACCGGGAGTCTCGCGGGCACAGCGCTCGGCTATTTCGGCATGAGCCAGATCGGTCCGGCGACAGGTGTGCTCTTTGCGGTGGCGGTGACATTTGCCTGCTCGCTCTTTGTCAACGCCGGCAACGGAGCGGTCTATGCCATGCTGCCCCTGATCAAGCGGCGGCTCACTGGTCAGATCGCGGGCATGGTGGGAGCCTTTGGCAATGTCGGTGGCGTGCTTTACCTGACGCTCTATTCGTTCGTCAGCATCAACACTTTTTTTCTGTTCGCGGCTGCCACGGCCATTGTCGGCCTCGCGCTTGCCTGGACCTTCATCGACGAGCCGAAAGGCCAGATCGCCGAGCCAATGCCGGACGGAACCATCGCCATGATTGATGTAACGTGAGCAGACGCTCGTTGCCCGCACCAGGGCCAAGCGTGCAGATTGGCCAATACTCAATCGCGGGCGCCAAGCCCCGCAATGATGATTCCTATGGCGTTGTCGTGCCGCAGGCGGTCCAACTCGCCAGTCACGGTGTGGCCATGGCGATAGCGGACGGCATGTCGTCCAGCGAAGGCGCCAAGGAGGCCAGCGAAAGCTGCATCAAGACGTTTCTTGAAGACTACTACGCCACGCCGGCAAGCTGGAGCGTGAAAAAATCCGTAGGCGTGGTTCTGACGTCGATTAATCAGTGGCTGGTTTCGCAAGGTCAGCACCTCCACCAATCAGATCGGGGGATGGTGAGCACGTTTTCCGGTCTCGTGCTGAAAGGCGGGATGGCGCACGTGTTCCACGCCGGCGACAGCCGGATCAGCAGGTTGCGGGGAGCCCAACTGGACTTGCTTACTCGAGATCACCGTGTGCGGATCGGCAAGGATCGCGAGCATCTTTCCAGGGCCTTCGGCATCGAGCACAACTTGGAAATCGACTACCGCGCCGAGCCGATCGAGGCCGGCGACGTCCTGGTGTTCACCACGGATGGGGTCCATGATTATCTGCCGACAGCCGATATCGCGGCGTTGATCGGAAATCCGGGTGCAGATCTCGATTCCGCCGCCAAGGCCATCGTTGAGCGCGCCTTGGCCAACGGCAGCACCGACAATCTGACCTGCCAAATCGTGCGGATCGACAGGCCTGGCGCGCCAGACGAAACCCAGCAACTGCAGAATCTCAAAGCCCAAGCGTTCCCACCCGAACTCTTCCCCGGAATGTCCTTCGACGGCTACGCGATCCTGCGTGAACTGCACACCAGCAAGCACACGCAGGTGTACCTCGCCCGCGATGAGGCGACCGGAACCCTCGCCGTGCTGAAGACGCCGTCGGTGAACTTCGAGGACGATCCGGCCTATATCGAGATGTTCGCGAGAGAGGAATGGATTGGCCAACAAGTGGACAATCCGTACGTCATCAAGGTTCTCGCGACGTCGCGTCCGCGCCCGTACCTCTACTGCGCCACGGAATTCTTCGATGCCCCGACCCTGCGCCAGTGGATGCGCGACAACCCACGACCAGACCTCGAGACCGTCCGCAACATCCTTGAGCAGATCGCCAAGGGCCTTAGGGCCTTTCACCGCAAGGACATCCTGCACCTGGACCTGAAACCAGAAAACATCCTGATCGACCGCGATTTGGTCGTGAAGCTGATTGATTTTGGCTCGGCGCGCGTCGCGGGACTCGAGGAACTGGCTTCGCCAATCGAGCACCCGGGCCTCGTTGGCACCCTCGACTACACCGCGCCGGAAATTCACTCGGGTGAACAGCCCACCAACCGCTGCGATATCTACGCCCTGGGCGTTATCGGCTATGAGCTGCTGACCGGAAAACTGCCCTATGGCCGGGGCTTCGCCACGGCAAGCGATATTGCGCGCCTGAGCTACATCCCAATCCGCAAACACCGCGCGGAGCTGCCAATCTGGGTCGACGCCGCCTTGCAGAAGTCGGTGCACAAGCGCCCGGTCGAGCGCACCGAGGTTCTGTCGGCGATGCTTGAGGATTTGCGGCGCCCCAATGCGTCGCTTGGCTACAAACGCCCACGCCCCATCCTGGAGCGCGATCCGCTCAACTTCTGGCGGGCAGTCGCAATCGGACTGCTGCTGGTGAACATGGCGCTCATTTTTCTGCTTTCGCGTTGAGAGACCATGATGTGGTGCTCGCTATCGAAAGATTCGACAGACGCTTAGGTCGCGAAAGACCGGGTTCCGAGCGCCTGCGAAAAGCGCAGCAGATACCCGTCGGGGTCCTGGATCGCAAATTGCGTCACGCCGATCTCGTCGCTGTCGCGGCGATACCATCTGGTTTCCAGCGGCAGAAACATCGTGACGCCGGCTGCGGCAACCGCGCCATGCAGGTTCTCGGCGTCTGTCACACCGATCTCAAGATTCATTCCGCGACCGAAGGGATAGCAAAGCTCGGCGCGCGGCCAGAGCCGGTCCTGGCTCAAGGGCTGTTCCAGCATAAGTTCCGCGCCTGCCCGATCCAGAAATGCAAAGCGCTCTTCAAGCCGGGCATAGCGGACCTGGAAGCCCAGCAGGCCGCAATAGAACGACAGGCTGTTCTGCAAGTCCGAACAGATGAGTTCAGGAACAATGCGCATCGACATGGCGTGGTGCTCGGGCGTCATGTGGTCACGCGCGCCAGCTGCGCTCGAGCACGTCGATCCAGTTGGCGTGGCACAACCGGTTCACGGTTGCAGTGTTGTATCCGTGATTGCGCAGTGCGGCCACCAGCACCGGCAACCCCGACACATCGCCGATCTCCTCGGGTATCTTGGCGCCGTCAAAGTCGGAACCCAAGCCGACATGCTCGACGCCAAGCCTGGCGATGAGATGATCGAGATGACGGAGCATCAGTTCGACCGGGGTGTTGTCGCCAATCTGGCCGTCGGGTCTCAGAAAACAGGTGGCGAAATTCAACCCCACCAGGCCGCCCGACTCCTTGATCGCCGCCAGCTGCTTGTCGGTGAGATTGCGGGCACTCGGACAGATGGCGTGGGCGTTGGAGTGGGACGCGATCAGCGGTGAGCTGCTCAATTTGGCGACATCCCAGAACCCCTTTTCCGTCATGTGCGAGAGATCGATGGCGATGCCGAGCTGGTTGCAGGCCTTGATGAGGGCCATGCCGGCATCGGTGAGCCCAGGCCCGGTATCGCCCGTGCTCGGATAGCGGAATGGCACCCCGTGCCCGAAAATGGTCGGGCGGCTCCAGACCGGACCGAGCGAACGCAGACCCGCCTGATGGAATACCTCGAGGCCATGCAAATCGCGATCGATGGCCTCGGCCCCTTCCATGTGCAGTACGGCCGCGACGACGCCTTTGCCGAGGCAATCCCGAATGTCGGCAGCATTGCGGCAGATCTTGAATTTGCCCGCGGAGGCCCGCTCCATGCGTAGCAGAATGGCCACCATTGCCAACGCGGTCGGCAGCGCCTCGCTGGCCTCCATCAGGGGCGAGAGCGGCACGTCATAGGCTTCGCCTGTCGTCAGGTTGTCCAGGGCATCGAGGCCCTCGTGCGGCGGCACATAAACCGCGAACAGCCCACCAGCGAAGCCACCCTTGAGCATTCGTGGCAAATCGAGATGACCCTCGCCGTCGCCGTCGACAAAGTCGCGCTCGGGCGTCTTGGTCGCCTTCTTGTTCAGGCGATAGAGAATGTCGTTGTGGCCGTCAAAGACGGGGACGTGGGCTTTGGCGGGCATCGGTCGGGGCCTTTCAGCAGGGACGGCGATTAGGCTAGCCTAGCAGAATACGGCATGGGATGAAGGATGCCGGTAGGCGGACGAGGATGTGCCAAGAGTGATCGACAGGCTTGCCTCATCGTTGAACGCATTCGACCAGGCTATTGCCCACGCCGTGTCGGCGGCGACGTGTTGGCAGGCGCTGGAGCGGCTGGCGGCGGAAGTAGCCGGGCACAAGCTGTTCACGGTGATGACGGTGGACCTTGTGGCCGATGTCGCCCGGCGCGTCCATACCAACGATGCCACCGCTTATCCCGTCTCCGGCACCAAGCCGATCACCCATGATCGTTGGTTCGAGATCGTGCACGGGCAGCAGCGGACCTTCGTTGCCAACACGCTTGCCGAGATCGCCACGGTGTTTCCGGATCACGAGAAGATCGGCGGGCTTGGCTGCGGCTCGGTGGTCAATCTGCCGGTGGTGCTGGCGGGGAAGCTCGCGGCGACCGTAAACATGCTGCAAACGGCGCACTTCTACACACTGGAGCGCGTCGCGGCGATCGAGGGCACCCTTTCCATCCCCTCCAAGCTGGCCTTGCTGGCCGCTGGGGCCTTGCCATGAGCGGCGGGTGGATCGCGGGCGTCCTGTGGCGGCTTCTCAGCTTGATTGGGTCGCTGCTGCTGACCCTGTGGGGCCTCACCGCCATCACCTTCAGCATCGGCCGCTTCATCCCGACCGATCCGGTGCTGGCTATCGTCGGCGATCATGCCTCGCGCGAGACCTATGAGAAGGTCAGGTTGGCGATGGGGCTCGACCGCTCGATCCCCGAGCAGTACTTCATCTATCTCAAGAAGATCCTGTCTGGCGATTTCGGCGTGTCGGTGATGTCGTCCCACTCGGTGCTGAGCGACCTCTTCCAGTTCTTCCCGGCAACCTTCGAACTGGCAACCATCGCGACCACCCTTGGCGTGCTCGTCGGCGTGCCCGCCGGCGTCGCCGCGGCAGCCATGAAAGGCCGCTTGCCCGACCGGCTTGTCAGCATTGTCGGTCTGTTTGGCTATTCCATGCCGATCTTCTGGCTTGGCCTCATTGGACTTGCGGTCTTCTATGGCCGCCTCAGCTGGGTCGGCGGGCCAGGCCGGCTCGACACCGGCTTCGAGGACATCGTCACCGCACGCACCGGCGTCATCCTGATCGACAGCGCGATCGCCGGCGAGTGGGAGGTGTTCCGCAACGCCGTGTCGCATCTGATCCTGCCGGCAAGCCTGCTGGGCTATGTGTCACTGGCCTATATCGCGCGCATGACGCGCAGCTTCATGATCGACCAGCTGGCGCAGGAATATGTGACGGCGGCACGGATCAAGGGCCGCTCGTTCTGGGGTGCCGTCTGGGGCCACGCCTTCCCCAACATCATGGTACCGCTGATCACCGTCATCGGCCTCAGCTACGCGTCGCTCCTGGAAGGCGCGGTGCTGACCGAATCGGTGTTCGCCTGGCCAGGGCTCGGCCTCTACATCACCCGCTCGCTGTTCAATGCCGACATGAACGCGGTCTTGGGTGGCACGCTGATGGTCGGTGCCGTCTTCATCGGTGTCAATCTGTTGTGTGATTTTCTTTATAAAGTCTTCGACCCGAGGTTGCGCGCGGCATGACGGTCGAGATCACCAGCGCACCCTTGCCATCCCGCCAGTCGCTGCGACAATGGTTGACGAGCGATGCGCCCGTCTCGCGCCGGCAGGCCGTGCTCGGCAATTTCTATCGAGGCGTTGTCGCGTTGGTGTGCAATCCCGCGGCCCTGGTCGGCCTGACGATTGTCATCGCCCTTGTGCTCGTCGCCCTGTTCGCCCCGCTGGTCAGCGGCTTCCGGTCCCCGGTCGAACAGAATCTCGCCAATCGCCTCGCGCCACCGGGCGCTGCGCACTGGTTCGGCACCGACGAACTTGGCCGAGACATCTTCGTGCGCATCGCCCATGGCGCGCGCGTGACGCTCACGATCGTGATGCTGGTGTCGATCGTCGTTGCCCCGGTCGGTCTGCTGGTCGGCACCACCGCCGGATATCTGGGAGCAACCGCGGGGTCGGCCGGCGGTATCGTCGATGCCGTGCTGATGCGCATCACCGATATTTTCCTGGCCTTCCCGCGCCTTGTCCTGGCGCTGGCCTTTGCCGGCGCGCTCGGACCCGGCATAGAAAACGCCGTGATTGCCATATCGCTCACCGCCTGGCCGCCCTTCGCGCGCATCGCCCGTGCCGAGACGGTCACCATAGCGCGCAGCGATTTCATTTCCGCCGTGGTGCTGCAGGGCGCGTCAACGGCGCGCATCCTGTTCCGGCATATCGTTCCGCTCTGTCTCTCCTCAGTGATCGTGCGACTGACCTTGGACATGGCAGGCATCATCCTGACCGCCGCCGGTCTCGGCTTCCTCGGCCTCGGCGCCCAGCCGCCTACCGCCGAATGGGGCGCCATGGTGTCGTCTGGCCGTGATGTCATATTCGAGCAATGGTGGGTCGCGACCATTCCTGGCCTTGCCATCTTCATCGTCAGCCTCGGCTTCAACCTGATGGGGGACGGATTGCGCGACGTGCTCGATCCCAAGGCCTCATGAGCAGCGCTCCGCTTCTGGAGGTGGAAGGCCTCGATGTCTCGTTCCCCGGTCGCGGCGGCACCACGCGCGCCGTGCGCAATGCCAGTTTCTCGCTTGGCCGCGAACGGCTCGGCATCGTCGGCGAATCGGGTTCAGGCAAATCGACCACGGGGCGCGCGCTGCTGGGATTGATCTCGACCCCGGGCATCGTCACCGCCAAGCGCATGGCTTTTGGCGGCCTGGATCTGCGCGGCCTCGGCGATGCCGACTGGCAGCACTTGCGCGGCCGCCGCATGTCCATGGTGATGCAGGACCCGAAATATTCGCTCAATCCCGTGCTGAAGGTCGGCGAGCAGATCGAGGAAACCTACCGGCTGCATCATCGCGCATCGCGGGGCGAAGCCCGCAGGCGCGCGCTCGCCATGCTGGAGGCGGTGAAGATACGCGATCCCGATCTGGTTTATCATCTCTATGCGCACCAGCTCTCCGGCGGCATGGGCCAGCGCGCCATGATCGCCATGATGTTGATTGCCGAACCGGACCTCCTGATCGCCGACGAACCGACCTCGGCGCTCGACGTCACGGTTCAGAACGAGGTTCTTCGCATTCTCGACGATCTGGTCACCGATCGTGGTATGGGGCTGATCTTCATCAGCCACAACCTCACCGTTGTCGGCAGCTTCTGCGACCGCGTGCTGGTGATGTACGGCGGCCGCATCGTCGAGGAGTTGAAGGCGAGCGAACTATCCGACGCCAAACATCCGTATACGCAGGCACTGATCAAGGCCGCGCCCTCACTGGATAATCCGCTGGCAGAGCTCGCAGTTGTCGTCCGCGATCCGGAGTGGCTGCGATGATCGAGGTCAGCGGGCTTTCCGTCACGTTCCGCAATGGCGGCCGGCCCGTCCACGCCGTCAGGAACGTATCGTTCACCGTCGCCAAGGGCGAAAGCTTTGGTATCGTGGGTGAATCGGGCTCGGGCAAATCCACCATCCTGAAAGCCATCGCCGGTCTGGTCGATACCACTGGTCCGGCCTTGCGGATCGATGGCCGCCCGACCGGCCGCTGGCGCGGCAAGGCCGAGCGCCGTGTGATGCAGTTTGTGTTTCAGGACCCCTACGGGTCGTTGCATCCGCGCCAGACTGTCGACGATGCGCTGCGCGAGCCGCTGCTTATCCACGGCATCGGCGATGTCGATGCCCTGGTCGGCGCGGCGCTGGCCGATGTCGGCCTGCTGCCGATCCACCGCTACCGGTTTCCGCACCAACTGTCCGGTGGCCAGCGCCAGCGCGTCGCCATCGCTCGTGCGCTGATCCTGAAGCCCAGCATCCTGCTTCTCGACGAGCCGACCTCGGCGCTCGATGTCTCCGTCCAGGCCGAAATCCTCAATCTGATCTCGCGGTTGCGGGCCAGCTATCAGCTCACGTCTATTCTCGTCAGTCACGATCTTGGCGTCGTCGCCCATCTATGCGGCCGCATCGCCATCATGAAAACCGGCCAGGTGGTCGAGTTGCTGGATGTGGCCAGTCTTCGCGGCGGCAAGACCAAAGAGGCCTATACACAAGAGCTTCTGGCTGCCAGCAAAGGTTTCACACGAGCTGATGCATAGCTGCACCCGCGCCAACGGGAAGCCCGCTTGCCAAGCTCCCGAAAATGGCATGTGATGATCAATCATTCTGGTAGCGGCCATAATGGTCCGCCAGGGCCGGGATGACACGACTCAAGGGAGCCCTCATGTTCCGAGACCTGAAATACGCCATCGCCACGAGCCTCCTGCTCGCATTGGCGCCGAACGTCCATGCCGCGACGCCCGCCGACACGCTGGTGGTCGCCCACGCCATCGACGATATCATCTCGCTCGATCCGGCCGAGGCCTATGAATTCATGGGCATCGAGACCATCGCCAACACCTACGACCGCATCATGCGGTTCGAGCCCACCGACATCAACAAGCTCGTCCCTGGTGTGGCCGAGAGCTACACCCTCAGCGACGATGGCAAAACCTTCACCTTCAAGATCCGCGCCGGGCAGAAGTTCACGTCCGGCAACCCGATCACCGCCGCCGATGCCGCGTTCTCGCTGCAGCGCGTGGTCAAACTCAACAAGACCCCCGCCTTCCTCATCCAGCAGCTCGGCTGGGACAAGGACAACGTCGACAAGATGGTGACGGCGGTCGACGACCAGACCCTGAAGGTGACGATCGGCGCCGACTTCGCGCCCTCGTTGGTGCTCAGCCTGCTCGGCTCGGTGGTCGGCTCGGTCGTCGATATGAAAACGGTCATGTCGCACGATGCCGGCGGCGATCTCGGCAACGCATGGCTGAAGACCAATTCGGCGGGATCGGGTGCCTATGTCCTCAAGGCCTGGAAGGCCAATGACAGCGTGACGCTCGAGGCCAACCCGGCCTATCGCGGCGGCGCGCCCGCCCTGAAACGGGTCGTGACCCGTCACGTCACCGAGGCCGCCACTCAGCGCCTGCTGATCGAGAAGGGCGATGTCGACATCGCGCGCGACCTGCAGCCCGATCAGATCGCGGCCATCGCCGGCAACAAGGATCTTGCGATTTCGACCATCCCGCAGGCTTCGGTCTACTATGTCGGTCTCAACCAGAAGACAGCCCACCTGAACGACCCGAAAGTGCGCCAGGCCCTCAAATATCTGGTTGACTATGATGGCATGGTCGGCTCGTTCCTGAAGGGCAAGGCGCAGGTGCACCAGACTTTCTGGCCGTCGGGTTTTTGGGCGGCGCTGGACGAGAACGAATACAAGTTCGATCCCACCAAGGCCAAGGCCTTGCTCGCCGAAGCCGGCGTCAGCAATCTCGAGCTATCGCTGGATACGCCGAACACGGTTCCTTTCACCACCATGGCGCAGGCCATCCAGGCCAGCATGGCGCAGGGCGGCGTGAAGGTGAACATCCTCCAGGCCGAACAGAAGGCCGTTCTCACCAAGTACCGCGCCCGGCAACATCAGATGCTGCTGATCAACTGGGGACCGGACTACATGGATCCGCATACCAACGCGGACTCGTTCGCGCGCAATCCTGACAATTCGGATGCGCCCAAATCCAAGCCGCTGGCCTGGCGCAATGCCTGGGACATCCCGGATATCACCAAGATGACGGATGCGGCAGTGCGCGAACGTGACGAAGGCAAGCGCAAGCAGATGTATCTGGATTTGCAAAAGAAGGTGATGGACGAGGGCGCCTTCATCATCATGTTTCAGGACACCCAGCAGGTTGCCTCGCGCGCCAACATCAAGGGCTTCGTGATGGGCCCGAGTTCGGACGTCAACTACTACAACCTGACGACGAAGTAGGCGCCTTGCCTCAGGGCTTTCTCGACCGGCGGCGTGCCGGCAGGCTGATGGCGGAGCAGGGGCTCGATGCCCTTGTTCTCGCTGCGCCCGAGAGCATTACCTATGCCACCGGCGCGTTTCCAGGGGTCGCGAGCTTCTGGAGACGCGCCGGAGCCGCATTCGTGGTAGTGCCAAGTGATGCGGACGCGCCACTGACCGCGATCGTTGGCGATTTGCAGGCGGACGCATTCCGTGCGCAGTCCGGCATTGCCGATGTTCGCACGCATCCGATCTGGGTCGAGACGGGTATTTACGATCCGCCAACCGATGACCGGCGCGACGTCTCCGCCATTCTGCGCGACAGCGATCTTGCGCGCGGCAAGCCGGAGCGCACCGCTCGTCCCGGGCAATACGATCTCGGCAAGGCTCTCGAGTTGCTGCGCGATGCGCTATCGGAGCGTGGCCTGGCGAACGCGCGTGCCGGCCTCGAACTCGGCTTCGTTCCCGCGCGCGACCTTCCGGCCTTCGAAATGGCACTGCCGAAGGTAACCTGGGTCGACGCAACGCATCTGGTCGAGCGGTTGCGCGCGATCAAATCGCCGATCGAAATCGATCGCCTGCGCAAAGCGGCGGAGTTCTCCGTCGCGGGCATCCGCACCCTGCTGCGGTCGATTGAACCGGGCATGGACCCGGCGCGCATGACGGAGATTTGGCGCAACGCAGCACTCGCCGAGGCTGCGCGCCGCAAGCTGCCGCCGCCAGCTTCGAACTGGGCCTATATTGCTGTTGGCGGCGACGGCTTTGCCCCGGGCGGCCCAGCACAACCAGGCGACCTGATCAAGATCGACGTCGGCTGCGTGATCGAGGGCTACAGCTCCGACTGCGGCCGGACAGCGGTCCTCGGAGCGCCCAGCCTCCCGCAGCGTCGCGTCCATGATGCTCTGCGCACTGCCTTTGAGGTGGGCCTGGGGTTGCTTGCCCCAGGTGCGCGGCTTGCCCACGTCTATCGCGCCGTTGCCCAAAGCATGTGGGCGTCGGGTTTCACCACTTACGGCCGTGGCCACTTCGGCCATGGTGTCGGCGCCAGCATTTGGAGCGAAGAGTGGCCCTTCATCACCGCCGAAGCCACCGCCATCGCGGAACCAGGCATGGTGCTTGCCTTTGAGACGCCCTACTACATCGCGGGACTGGGCGGCTTCATCATAGAGGACCAGGTCCTGGTCACCGATGCAGGCATCGAGGTCATGACCGCGCTACCATGCGATCTGGCCGAAGTCTGATTGGCCCGTCACCGCGCCCGATTTTCCGGCAGTTGGCCGGAAGCTGGGGGCAGTGTGAGCGGTGGCCGCCTTGGGTGGCGCGGGTTTGCCTTGCGGGAAAGGCACAGTCTGGCGGAGAGGGTGAGATTCGAACTCACGGAACGGTTGCCCGCTCACTGGTTTTCGAGACCAGCCCAATCGGCCACTCTGGCACCTCTCCGCTGCGGCTCGCGCGTCCGATCCGAAAACCGCCGTCCAGTTTTCGGCAAGCGCTCACCTCACCGCTTGGCCTGCGGCGCGATCTTGTAGCTGCTGGGCGACGGGGTGGCAAGTTCGCTTACGGATCCCAGAATATGGCAACGTCGCCATTGCCGGCCAAAGGCGTTGCCGCCCGAGACCTATTGAACCCTCACTTCTTGCTGAGCGGCAGAGCCGTGAAGCTCGTACTCGTTGATCCGCCAGACGCCAGCCAGGCGGGTGTCGCCTTGGCGACCTTCAAGGGTTTCAGTGGTTTCTTCTTGATCGGAGCGGTGGCTGGGAGGTCAACAGAGGTTGCGACCAATGTCGTGTCTGGCGAGGCGCTCTTCAGCGGCCTGAGCCGCGACACCACTGGCGAATCTTGTGACGGCGGTGCCAAGCCGGCTACCTGACTGGTCGCCGGGTCCGCCGCTGCTTCGATCTGGCGTTTGCGCAAGAACCGCGCCGATTGGGCGGCCGAATCCGCCAGGGCTTTTGCCGTCGCGTCTGGCGCCGCAGCAGCCGAGAGTTCAACCGGGCGGGTGGGTTCGCGTGCCGTCGGCTGCTCACTCGTATCAGCCATTGCGAGCCGTACAGGCTCAGGCGGCACCGCAGCCTCGTTGGCATCGGCGGCCGCCGGACGATGCTTGCCCCGAACCCTCGACTTGCCGATCGGCCGCGGGTCCGGACCGCCCGCGCGGACGGCCGCTTGGCCGGCGCCTGCGTCGAACGCGGCCTGCGGGCCTCTGGCATCGGCGCCGGCGTCCGCACCATTCAGGCCGCTGGCCGGCAAATCGTTGGAGGCGACCTTGACGTCGGAAACGGTGGCGCCACGGACGGCGGGTGCCGGCATGGCGTTCTCGGCCGGCGAATTGGGAGCGCTTGGCCCGGCTGACGGGGCCTGATCCACGGCGGTCAGCGAGCGTAGAGCGTCCAGTTGCCCTCTCCCGACGGCGCTGCCTGGCGCTGGCAAGACCGCCATGGCGACGACACCGGCGTGAGCAGTTTGGGGGAGGACGGTTCGCGTGGCGTCAACAGGCGCAGGTGGTGCCGGCAAGACCGCCGTGGGCGTCACGTCGGGCCTTGCGGATAGCGCAAGGGGCAAGTCACTCTCCACCTTCGCTGGGACCGGGTTCGCGGCATTGCCGGCGGCCGGCTGCTGCCGAGCGATGGTCGGCTTGGCCTCAAGCGCGGGCGGCTCGGCCGGCGCCATGCCAATCGAATTCGGCGCCACCGGCTTGGAAGCCGCCGTCAATGCCGTCAGGTCTGGGAGAGGCGCCGGGCTGCCGCCCTTGGTTGCGGCAAGCCTTGAATCTACGATCGCCGCAGGTGCTGCCGCCTTCGTTGTGGCAACCGGACTGGTTGGGTCTGTGGAACCATTCAGCCCGTTCATGGGAGCGGTGTTCGCAGCCGCTGTTGGTGGCGGTGCGGCTGGCAAGGTGCGGTCTGGCACCGCCATGCTCCGATCGACTCCGGCGCTGATGGCTTTGTCGGGTCCGGGACCGAACTCGGGGGCGGTGGCGATCAACGGGGCCGATCGCGCTGCGGCGGGCAAAATGCTGGGAGCCGGCGAAGCCTGCGCCAATGCGTTGCTGGCCACGACAATTCGGCTCGCCGCCCCAGGCCCAGTGCCTGCCAAGGCGGACGACGGGGCTCGAGCCGGAGCCCAAACCGGTTCGGTCCCTGCGTTCACTGGGATCGCCGCAGTCAGCTGCCCGTTGGCTGGCTTGGCGACGGCTGGAACCAGAAGATCCGGCGCCTTGGAGATGCCATTGGAAGCCAGCACCTGTCTCCTGCCGGTCTTTGCCGAGGCCAGCTTGGTTCCGGCGGATGGCTTGGTATTGGCTGCCAGCAGGGCCGAGTTATCGTTCTGCTCGATGATCTCGCGCGCCCAGGCGTCGTAGGGCGACAGCGAAGTCGCCGGGGTCTTGGCCACCATATGCACGATCTTGTAGCCGCCAGCCTTGAGCTGCCGCAGGATTTCCGGAAGGGCGGCGGCGGTCGTGTGCTTGATGTCATGCATCAACACGACCCCGCGGCCGTGTTCCTTCAGCCGGGTCATGACATAGTTGACGATATGGGCACTCGGCGTGAGGCCGTGCGAGTCCCAGGAATCGACATCGGCCGAGAACACCGCGAAGTCACGTCCGGCGAGATAGCGAATGTCGGCCTTCGGATCGCTCAAATAGGGAAAGCGGAAGAACGGCGCGATGGGATGGCCAAGACGGGCCTGCAACAGGCTGATGCCGCGCTCGATCTCGGCCTGGGCGCGGGGCCCCGACAGCTTGCGCAGGTCGGCATGGGACCAGGTGTGCGTGGCGATGGTCTGGCCGGCCGCATCGACTTGCGCCAGGATGTCAGGGTTCTTCAGCGCCATCCGCCCGACATAGAAGAACGTCGCCTTGGTGCATTGCTCGGCCAGCGCCTGCAGGATCGCCGGGGTGGTCTCCGGGAACGGCCCGTCGTCGAAGGTCAGCACCACTTCCTTGTCGGCCAGGAATGTATCGGCGTGGACGTATTGGATGGCGCCGAACATGGGGCCGCCGGTGGCATCGACCTCCTGCACCCGGGAAATGCCAATCGCGTCGGGGTTGCGGCAGGCAGCCTCACCCGCCAGACTAATCCGGCTCTGGAGCACAACCGATGCCACCGTGAGCCAAACCAGGAGCTGGATGTGTCGGAACCGCATTTCAACAGCCTTGGAAAATCAGCCGATCCAAGACCTGCTTTTGTCTCAATCCGGGCCCTGCCGCCAAGTGGAAATCCACAGGCCAGCCGAATTCCCCGACAATGTAGTAAATAGGCCGCTATCCGCCCTGATTCGCGGATCGTGCGTAAACGGTTTTTGCGGTTTGTCCACAGGGCATTTTGGCCGATGCCGTCACGCCGAGGGGGCGATCGCTAGGGCTTTTCGGGATCGAACAGCTGCTGCTTCTTGCCGATGCCCTTGAACAGTTTTTCGATCAGCGATTTGTCGCCACGGGCGGTCGGAGTCGTGCGGCCGATGACGTCAACGATCTTGCCGTCCTTCATGGTGTAGTTGGCCACCTGGTCGACCGTCCCGAACTGGGTGAAGTAGACCGCCAGAATATTGCGGTCGACCTCCGACGGCTCCATGAACGCGGCCCCCTTCAGCACGCTCGACATGTAGTAGAACGTCGCCGGGGCCACCGTTGAGGTCGTATCAGGCGTCCCGAGCACGCCGCGAACCTGGTCCTGGGTCATGCCAGGCCGCACTTGCTGGATATCGGACTGAACCAGCAGATGGCCGCGGCGCTCTTCCTGCATCACGCAGCCAGCACAAGCCAGAGCGGTGATGGCCAGGCCAACAGCGAGGGCGACCGGCAGCATCGCGCGCGAAGGTCGATCAGTCGGTTTGTTCCGTTCGACCATCATTCTCCGCCCCTGCCCAAACCGGTCCGACTCAGTTTCATGCCTTGCAAATGGCTACTCTGGTGGCCAGTTGGTCGCAACCGCGCCGACGGTCCCCATGAACCTCGACCGTGGCTCTTGCGGCATTGATCCGGTGCGGCCACAATCGCACTGGCTGCGCCACCCTGGCGCGCCGCGACCGGATTTTGGCTTGATGCTGCGTTGGCTTGCCAGGCGAAAAAATGCAAATGCCACAGCGCTGCAGCTTTATGGCTCCAGTGTGGCGCAGGCCCGCCTGCCGGTCTTTTATCGCGACTGGTGTGTCGCCGATTCGTTTTCTGGCCGGTTTGACCTTGTTGCATTGCATGTTGCCTTGCTGCTGCGGCGGCTGACGGCCGAGGGCGAGGCCGGCAAGGACCTCGGCCGATCCCTGGTGGAACAGATGTTCTCAGCCCTCGATGACGACCTGCGCAAAATCGGCGTCGGCGATCTCACGGTCCCCAAGAAAGTGCGGGCCGCCGCGGGTTCGTTCTATGGAAGCCTCAAGGCCTATGACGCCGCGCTGGAAAACCAGGACGACGGAGCACTCGCCCTGGCGCTCTCGCGCAATGTGCAACCGGCCGAACACAAGGAGGTCGCTGCCGCCAGGCTGGCCGCCTATGTCCGCGATGCTGCCGCCAGTCTTGCGGGCCAGGACATGCTCGAGCTGGGGCAAGGACAGGTATCGTTTCCCAGGCCAACGGAGATAGATCGATGAGCGAGACGGGTGGTCCATTCGCAGGGCGGCGCTGGCTGGTGGATGTCAACACGATCGGCCAGCGCAAGGCCGGCCGGTTGGAGGCAAGCGCAGCCGAGTGCCGGGCCGCCGCCGCCGCACTGCAACTACTGGATTGCGCGGACCTGGCCCTAAACTATGTCTTGCAACCGATGCCGAAGCACGGGTTCCGGCTGCGCACGCAACTCAGCTGCAATCTCGTCTATGCCAGCGTTGTCAGCCTGGATCCCGTACCCGGGAAAATTGACGAGGATGTCGAAAGCGAACTGTGGCCGGAGGGCGAGGCACCGGATGATGTCGGTGACACGGAGGTCGATGTCCTGAACGCCCCCGTGATCGAGACCTACAGCCAAGGGCGGATCGACCTGGGGCTGATTGCCTTCGAGCTGCTTTCGGTCAGCCTCGATCCCTATCCCAGGAATGCCGGCGAGGCCCTGGCCGAGGATATCGCAATCGCCAGGAATATGCTCTCGCCCTTCGCCGTGCTGGACAAATTGCGCAAGACCAAGACCTAGGCAACTGGCCCCGATACGCAATGTCGCTTGTCTCGACGGGCCAAATCTGTATTTTCCAAAAGTGTCAGGAGCGTCGCATGGGTCTTTTGGCAGCACCGTGAGGTTACTTGCGGCGGGACATTTGCTTTTAGCCGGAGCGCCATGGCAAAGCCGATCGTCATAGCGCTCGATGCGATGGGGGGAGATCGCGGCCCAGAGGCCGTGGTCGCCGGTGCCGAGCAGTCGATGGCCCGCCATCCCGACCTGCGATTTCTGTTCGTGGGCGACCAGGGGCGGCTGGAACCCATCCTTGCCGGCCATGCTGGCGTTGCCGCGCGCAGCGACATCGAACATGCCGAGCTTGTGGTCGCGATGGACGACAAGCCGAGCGAGGCATTGCGACGCGGCCGCTGGAAGAGCAGCATGTGGCGCTCGATCGAGGCCGTGAAATCGAACCGCGCCACATTCGCGGTGTCGGGCGGCAACACCGGCGCGCTGATGGCGATGGCCAAGTTCTGCCTGAAGACAATGCCGGGCATCGAGCGGCCGGCCATCGCCGCCATTTGGCCAACGGTGAAGGCCGAGTGCCTGGTGCTCGATGTTGGCGCCACCGTCGAAGCCACGGCCGAGCAGCTCGTCACCTTCGCGTTCCTTGGAGCCGCCATGGCCCGCGCCCTGCATCGGCGCGACCGGCCGAGCGTCGCCTTGCTGAACATCGGGGTTGAAGAGGTCAAGGGGCTCGATCCGATCAAACGGGCGCACGCAAACCTGCGCGCCATGACATTGCCGTTCGATTACAAGGGGTTCGTGGAGGGCGATGGCATCGGGCATGACGCGGCCGACGTGGTGGTCACCGACGGCTTCACCGGCAATGTGGCGATCAAGACCGCCGAGGGCACCGCAAGACAGGTCGGCCAATATCTGCGCGAGGCGATGGAGCAATCCTTGCTGTCGCAGCTCGGCGGCTTCATTGCCCAGGATGCCTTCCGGATATTGAAGGCGCGCATGGACCCGCGCCGCCCAACGGCGGCGTTTTCCTGGGGCTCAATGGGCTGGTGATCAAGAGCCACGGCGGCGCCGACGCGACCGGCTATGCCAGCGCCATCGATCTCGGCTATGACATGGCCCGTGCCGGCCTTGTCGAGCGCACGCGCCAAGATCTGGCCGGCTTTGCGACGGCGCGCGGCGGCGATGCGGGAGCCCAGGTGCAACGAGCCCTCGAAGGCAGCAGCGGCTAGCCGGTGGCTTCAGAATTGACCAATCCAGCCCGTGATCGAATGATGCGGTCGCGCTCCAGGTTCAGGGAAAGTGACCGATGGCAGTCATTCGATCGATAATTCGCGGTTGTGGCGGCTATCTGCCCCAGAACACCGTGACCAATCACGATCTTGCTGCCAAAATGGATACCAGCGATGCCTGGATTCGCGAACGGACAGGCATCCGGCAAAGGCATATCGCGGCCAAGGGTGAACTGACGTCCGATCTGGGCGTTGCCGCCGCCAAGCAGGCGCTGGTGCGCTCGGGAATCGCCCCCTCGGCAATCGACCTCGTCATTTGTGCGACGGCGACGCCTGACCGGACGTTTCCCGCGACCGCGGTCGCCATCCAGGCCAAGCTCGGCTTGCGGCCAGGCAGTGCCGCCTTTGACGTGCAAGCAGTCTGCACGGGTTTCATCTATGGCCTGACCATCGCCGACAGCATGTTGAAATGCGGCGACTACCGCCATGCCCTGGTGATCGGTGCCGAAACCTTCTCGCGGATCCTCGATTGGGAGGATCGCTCGACCAGCGTGCTCTTCGGCGATGGCGCTGGCGCGGTGGTGCTGGAAGCCCAGATGCAGAAGGGCACACCCGCTGATCGGGGCGTCCTGCTCACGCGCCTTCATGCCGACGGGCGCTACGCCGACGAGCTTTACGTCGATGGCGGTCCCTCAAGCACCCAAACGGTCGGTTTCCTGCGCATGAACGGCCGCGAGGTGTTCCGCCACGCCGTCACCAATATATCCGGCGTCATTCGGGAAACCCTGGTGGACATGGGAATGACCGTCGATGAGATCGACTGGTTCGTGCCCCATCAGGCCAACGAGCGCATCCTGGAGGGCACTGCAAAGAAGATCGGCATTCCGCCGGAAAAAGTGGTGATCACCGTTGACCGGCACGCCAATACGTCGGCCGCCTCGATCCCCCTGGCCCTCAACACCGCCGTCGAGGACGGCCGGATCAAGGAAGGCAATCTGGTCCTGATGGAGGCCATGGGCGGAGGCTTCACCTGGGGGGCCGTGCTGGCGCGCTGGTAGCAGCCTCGGCATGGCGCGCGTGCCACAGGCGCCGATAAGGCATGAATTACAGTGGGTTGGGGGAAGATGTGATTTGACCAGCCAGTTTCCGGGCCATAATCGTCCGGTCTGACTGAGAGGGAGAGGGCAAAATGAAGATATCACGCAGCTCGGCTGGGCGGACACTGACGCGAGCCGATCTGGCCGAGGCGGTCATGCTGAAAATCGGCCTGCCGCGCAAGGAATCGCAAGACATGGTGGAGTTGGTGCTCGGCGAGATTTGCGGGAGTCTCGAGCGAGGCGATGGCGTCAAATTGTCTTCATTTGGCACCTTTGGCATTCGGGAAAAAGGCGAACGGATCGGCCGCAATCCCAAAACCGGCGAGGAGGTTCCCATCACGCCCCGCCGGGTCCTGGTTTTTCGTGCCAGCAACATCATGAAAACCCGGATCAATCGGGGCCTCGGCCGACGCAAGCCGGGCAAGTAGACTATTTCGTAACCTGCTGGCCATCGCGCCCTAACCCGCGCACTGCAAAGTCCCGTATGTCAGCCGATCCACACTGATGTGGGCCGCTGTCGGCTGCGCGGCTTTGCAAAAATCGAGGATCGGGCATGGAAAAATCCGCCGAGGCCTTTCGCACCATCAGCGAAGTCGCCGACGAGCTTGAAGTCCCCAAGCATGTCCTGCGGTTCTGGGAAGGCAAGTTCACCCAGATCAAGCCGATGAAGCGGGGTGGCGGGCGCCGCTATTACCGGCCCGAGGACGTGGAGCTGCTGCGCGGCATCCGGCGGCTGCTGCACGAGGAAGGTTACACCATCAAGGGTGTGCAGAAGGTCATCCGCCAGTCGGGCCTTGAATTCGTCAAGCAGGTCTGGCGCGAGAAAGCCGAACCTGCCGCCGTGACCGCCACGGTCGAGCCAAAGAAATCGGTCAAGCCCACCGGCGAGAAGCTGAGCAAGCAGGCGATGGTGTTGCTGCAGCGCGCCCTGCGCGATCTGGAGGCGTGCCAGGAGCTGCTGCGCGCAGGCGAGTGACCCGCCACAAGCCCGTCTAGCCAGCGTGGGCGGCAACCGCTATATCTGCCGCCAGAACCCCGTGGCAGCCGCGCACCGTTCGATCCTCATCAGGCTTGAGGCAGCACGCGGGTATTGCTTCGGTCATCTGGAGGACGGCGGTTATGGCGAGCGCACGAGCGGCAGGCTGGAAACCGGACAGTTGGCGCTCCAAGCCCATTCAGCAGGTGCCCGACTATCCCGACGCCAAGGCGCTGGCCGAGGTTGAACGGCAGATTTCGACCTTCCCGCCGCTGTTTTTCGCGGGCGAAGCGCGTGAACTCAAGGTCGAACTGGCCAACGTCGCGGCCGGCAACGGTTTCCTGCTCCAGGGCGGCGACTGCGCCGAGAGCTTCGCCGAGCATGGCGCCGACAATATCCGCGACTTCTTCCGGGTGTTCCTGCAGATGGCGGTGGTCCTCACCTATGCCGGGGCGCTGCCGGTGGTGAAGGTCGGCCGCATCGCCGGCCAGTTCGCCAAGCCGCGCTCCTCATCGATGGAGGCAAAGCAGGGTCAGAACCTCCCCAGCTACCGGGGCGACATCATCAACGGCCCGGACTACACCGTTGAGGCGCGCACGCCCGATCCACGCCGCCAGCTCGAGGCCTACCGGCAGTCCACCGCCACGCTCAATCTGCTGCGGGCGTTCGCGCATGGCGGCTATGCCAGCCTGGACAATGTCCATCGCTGGTATCTCGACTATGCCAAGGACAGTGC
>Ga0209068_10000404_pt1 | contig 23705 bp, 24 predicted proteins | sample ColStrG_CSR_2012_FD_187200 | JGI IMG/M metagenome (GOLD analysis project Ga0209068, IMG submission 187200) | Freshwater sediment microbial communities in response to fracking from Pennsylvania, USA - Cold Stream Run_MetaG_CSR_2012 (SPAdes)... | ecosystem: Environmental > Aquatic > Freshwater >...
CGGCGGCGTGGATGGCGAAGGTCATGGTGGCCCACGCCGCCGGCGGAGCGTGCTCGGCACCGGCCGTGGCTTCGGATCCGTCGCCCGACACGTCGAACACCCCGGCCTCGATGACCAGCGTGGTCCGGCCCCTCCGCACCACCCTTCCGCGCCCTTCGACGAAGGGCCCGACCGCGGGGCGGACGATTTGCAGCGTGAGATCGGCGGTGACCATCCGATCCGGACGAGCCGCCCGCATCGCCTCCGATCCGCCGACGAGGTCCACCAACGTGGCCAGGACCCCGGCCCGCACGCCGCCGTCGGCGGCGGCGATGTGCGGTGTGGCCCGGATGCGGGCCAAGGTGTCCGACTCGGCGATGGATTCGGCCTCGATGCCCAGGTCGGACAGGAGATGACGCGCAGGCGGATACCCGGCAGCCCCCACTCAGCGTTCCTGTTCCGTGGGTCGGATGAGGATCTCGTTGACGGCCACGTGCCGGGGCCGGGTGATGGTGAAGAGGATCGCCTCGGCGATGTCCTCCGACCGCATCATCTCCATCTGGCCGAAATTGGCCCGCATCGTCTCGATGATCTCGGGCCGGTTGTGCGTGGCGAGCTCGGTCATCACGGCACCGGGCTCGATGACCGACGCCCGGACGTGACGGCGGGTCACTTCCTGGCGAAGCGATTCGGTGAAAGCCACCACCCCGAACTTGGAGGTGTTGTACACCCCGCTCCCCAGCCGGGCCACCCTTCCGGCCACCGAGCTCACATTCACCACGTCGGCCACCCGGCGGGGGTCGGTCTCCGCCGCCCGGAGCAGGTGGGGAAGAGCGGCATGGGTGGCGTGGAGGAGGCTCACCACATTCAACTCGATCATCCGCCGCCATTCCTCGACCGGGGCGTCCACGATCGGGCCGAGCAGCATGACGCCGGCGTTGTTGACCAGCGTGTCCAAGCGGCCGAACTCCCGAACGGTGCTGTCCACCATGGCCTGGGCCGAGGCCTCGTCGGTGATGTCGGTCTCGATGACCAGGACCTCGGCATCGTTGCCGATCCGTTCGACCAGTGCCTCCAGCCGGTCCCGGCGTCGGGCGGCGACGGCCACGGTGGCCCCCTCCGCCGCCAGGGCGACCGCTGTCGCCTCCCCGATGCCACTCGACGCCCCGGTGACCAGGGCCACCGTTCCCTCCAGCCGACGTGTCATAGCTCGCCTCCGATCCTCGGACACCCTCGTCGTCCCGCGCGGACGATCGCAGTGTACGAGGTGGTGCAGGACCGGATCACCGGCAGGACCGCTGCGGAGCTGAGTGGTGGGGAAGCCGAACGCAGGCTGCCATGGAGGCCGAGCTGGCCCCGGGGGACTACGCCGCGGTCTGCCCGGAGCTCTTGGCCGCCTCCGAGCGCCTCTGACCGGAGCTGCGGCGTCGACGGCCCCGGCGCTGGCGCGTCGACGTGTCGAACGGCCTCTGCGTCGAGGCCGGGCTCTCGTGGAGGGAACACCACTCGGTGCTGTTGTAGCGGGAAAGCATGACGGCGCAGGTGGTCTCCCGGCACACCCGGCCGGTGGCGAACACCTCGGGAGGAGTGCTCCCGGCCAGCCCGTCAGCCAGGAGCCGGCCATCCTCTAACTGTCGTCTGTCCACCATGCCGCCCTGCCTTTCGGGGTCGCTTCCCGCTTCGGTGTCGGGACCTTTCGAGATTCTTCGGTGTCGGGACCTTTCGAGATTTCTTCGGCATGAAAAGGCACAAACTGTAACGGCGGGAAAATGGGGGGAGCGAGCAAGACCGAGAGGGCGTCGGCAGTCACGGACCGCCCCCCGGCCGAAGGCGTTGCTAACGTCGTTCCGTGCCCACGGTCGAGGTGTCCGAGCAGATCAGGGCTGCTCCCGACCGGGTGTGGCAGCTGGTCCGCGATCCCGTCGGGATGGGTGGGCTCACCGCCGAATGCATCGAAATGCAGTGGATGGGCGGAGCGTCCGGCCCGGCGGTCGGCGCCCGGTTCCGAGGCCGCAACCGCTCGGGATGGCGGCGGTGGACGACCACGTGCGCCATCATCCGCTACGAGCCCGGTTCGGAGGTGGCGTGGGATGTCACATTCGGCCCGCTGCCCGTGGCCCGGTGGAGCTACCTCGTCGGGCCCGGCGCCGGGCCGGCGGCCACCACCATCCGCGAGCGGTTCGAGGACCACCGGGGATGGGCACTGCGGGTGGCCGGGCCGCTGGTCCGGGGCACCCGTGACGCCGAAGGCCGCAACCGGTCCAACATGGCGGCCACCCTGAAGCGCATCAAGGCCCACGCCGAAGCCTGAGCCATGTCCTCCCCGTCCGATCCCTGGTGGAAGCAGGCCGTCTTCTACCAGATCTACCCGCGTTCGTTCGCAGACTCGGACGGGGACGGGGTCGGAGACCTCTCGGGTATCCGCTCGCACCTGTCCGACCTGGCCTGGCTCGGTGTCGACGCCCTGTGGATCTCACCATTCTTTCCGTCGCCGATGGTCGACTTCGGCTATGACGTCAGCGACTACTGCGATGTCGATCCCCTGTTCGGGTCTCTCGGGGACTTCGACCGGCTGGTCGACACCGCCCATGCTCTCGGACTCAAGGTGATCATCGACTGGGTCCCCAATCACACATCGGACCGACACCCCTGGTTCGTCGATGCGGTGTCCGACCCGGCCAGCGGCCACCGGAATTGGTACGTGTGGCGCGACCGCCGGTCGGATGGCGCCCCGCCCAACAACTGGGCATCCGCCTTCGATCCTTCCGCGCCGGCGTGGACCCTCGACGAGTCGTCCGGACAGTGGTACCTCCACCTGTTCGAATCGGCCCAGCCAGACCTCAACTGGGACGAGCCGGCGGTCGTCGAGTCGATGCACGACGTGCTCCGGTTTTGGCTCGACCGTGGCGTCGACGGGTTCCGGGCCGACGTCATCCACTGCATCGGCAAGGACCCGGGCCTGCCCGATGACCCCGAATCGGTTGCCGGGATCCCCCACTGCGCCCTCAACGATGTCCCGTCCACCCACGGTCGCCTGAGGGATATCCGGGCATTGGCCGACGACTACCCCGGCGACCGGGTGGTGGTGGGCGAGGTGTACCTGCTCTCCACCGCCGCGGTGGCCACGTACTACGGGAACGGGGACGAGCTCCACCTGGCCTTCAACTTCCCCCCGCTGTACGCCCCGTGGCAGGCGGGGCCCTGGAGAAGATGCATCGAGGCCACGGTCGCCGCCTTCGACCCCGCTGGCGCCTGGCCCACCTGGGTGCTCTCCAACCACGACAATCCGCGTCATCGCTCCCGCTACGACCGGGGGGCCGCCTTCACGGGTGAGGAGGCCGCCATCACCGCCCGGCGCAGCGAGGCCCGGGCCAGGTCCGCCGCCGTGCTCCTCCTCACCCTCCGGGGCACTCCGTTCCTCTACCAGGGAGAGGAGCTGGGGCTGCTCGACGCCGTCATCCCCCCGGACCGAACGGTCGACCCGGGCGGAAGAGACGGTTGCCGGGCACCGATCCCGTGGAGGGGGAACGACGATTTCGGCTGGGCCACCGTCGGCGGAGCCGGCCCCTGGTTGCCCTTTCCCCCGGAGTCCGATGTCAGGAACCACCAGGACCAGCGCAATGATCCAACCTCGGTACTCCATCTCTACCGCCGGCTGATCGCCACCCGGCACCGGTCGCCGGCCCTGTCATCGGGCGAGTTCGATCTCCTCGATCTGCCCGAGGGCCTCCTCGGCTATCGACGAGGCCTCGGCGACGAGGCCGTGGTGGTGATCGTCAACTTCACCGATCAGTCCGTCGACGACACCGGTCAGTCGGTCGGGACCGGGCTGCGGGTACTCGTGTCGAGCGATGGCGTCGGTGAAGGCCGAGTCTTCGACGGAGTCGTCGGCGCCGATCAGGCGGTCGTGCTCACCCGGTGAGCGGCGACGACCGGCGGTCGTTACAGCCAGGTCTGGCGCCAGTAGTCGGGGGAGCCTTCGTCCCCCAACGACATCGAGTGACCGTCTTCGTGGCCGCTGCGCCGGATGCAACACACCAGCGTCCCGAGCCACGGCCCCCGATCGATGCAGTGGACGGCACCACACCGGTGCCACTGCGGCTCCTCCGGCAAGACCAGGTCATCCACATCGAAGTCGGCGTCTGACCACTGGCTGAAATGCCGTACGTGAAACGGGTCGATCGTCAAAGTCGTTCCTGCCCCTTTTGTGTCGGATCCCTCTCACAATTGATCGGAAGCCGCCACCCCAAGCTGTAGCGGGAATTGCGGACAGCAGGCTCGAAGTGAGCGTCCTCCACCGTCTCGGCCGGGCCCGATCCACCTGTTCACCCCGGTCACCGGCCAAGATGGGCCGCCAGCTCGGCGGACCGTGATCGTGGTCATCGGACCCGCGGTTCCGAGGAGCGGTCGCCCGGTTGGCGCCTCACGAGGCGGCCACCGGAACGGATCCCGGTGCCCTGCGCACCCCGTCCCGGCGGTTCTTCCACCCCGGGGCCCCTGGCGGAGGCCCGCCCGGCCACGGGGGACGATCCCGGCTCGTGCCGAACGGAGGAAGACGGAGGAAGAGCGATGGCGGTCGCCCGACCTGATTGTTCATTCTCTCATCGTTCGGCCCAGCGGATCCCCGCCCCGTCCAGGTGGCGCTGAGACAGTGGGAATGGACGATGGGAGGGGGATCGGTCGGCTCAGGTGGCGGTGTCCGAGCCGTGTCCGTTTGTCCGAAATGATGTCCGAAATCGTGGCCCACCGGTGTTCACTTTTCTTACAGTGGAGTAGGATGCAGACGTGAACGGAGATTCCACCCGGGGCATCGAGGACATCGTCCGGAGGAATGTCGCCGCCCTCAGGTCCAAGGCCAACCTGACCCAACAGGGCCTGGCCGACGAGATGTTGCTCCGGGGGATCGCCTGGACCCGTGAGACGGTGGCGCAGGTGGAGACCACCAGCCGGCGCCTCGGATTCACCGAGGCCATTGTGGTGGCTGCCTGCCTCGACGTGCCGGTGGCCAGGCTGACCGCCACGGGCGCCCCCAGCGTCGCCGTCGGCGAGAGCGAGTGGACGGCCGCGTACCTCGGTGCGGCGATCGCCGGCACGGCCGGCGACATCTTCCCCGCGGACAGCTACGCCTCTCCCACCACGAGGGCGGTCGAGCCCTTTGACGCCGCCGGGGCACCCTCCCGTCCGACCCCTCCGACAGAGTTGCCCGAAAGGCGCCGGGTCGATCGCCGCGTGGCCGAACCCGGCGAAGCAGAGCCACAGGTCCGACGCACCGACACCCCGGCTGCGACCCCTCAGCGGACGGCCGAGCGGATCGAGCGCCGCCTGCGACTGCGGGTCACCGCCAGCGACGTCGATGCCGCCGCGCAGCATCTCTGGTCCCGCAGCCTCGAGAGCGAGCGGGAGCGCCGGGTCACCGATCGCCACGCCCTCACCGGCGGCTCGTTGAAGACGATCCGTGGCCACGTCTCCCGCGACCTCGACCGGGAGATCGCCTACGAGATGGAGCGGCATCCGGAGCCGGTCGGGCCCAATGCGGTGCCCCCGGGCGAGATGACCCCCGAGGAGGTGGCCTGGGAGGCCACCCGTCTCAACATCCTCCTGGCCAACAAGGGCTACAGCGACAGCGACGTCACCCGTTGGTGGAACTACACCAAGCACCGTGAGCTGGGCGGGCAGACCATGGCGGAGGCGTGGAATGCGGGCGAGTACGCGGCGGCCAGCCGCCTGGTGGAGTCCCTGCCCGACAAGCACGGATCCGACAACGGCTACTACCTCGACGAATAGGCCGCGGGCCGCCACTCCCCCTCGGTCCTTCCGACCGGCCCCCTGACCCACGGGCCTTCCAATACCCTGCGGGGGTGACGATGGCCACGAGGCAGCGGCGGACCCTGCCGGCGGCGCGGTCCCGGCTCGCCCCGGCCCTGACGCTCGGGGGGTGGTGCGCCTTTGCCGCCTTCCTCATCGCGCAGGCGACCGCCGGGCCGGCGCTGGTCTGGAACGACTCGAAGGCCTACGCCGCCGTCGCCGCCAACCCGCTGTGGAGCACGGCGCTGTGGGCGGGCAGGCGTCCCCCGCTCACCCCTGTGGCCATCAAGGCGTTCGGCTCCTCGGACGGACTGCTGGTCGCACAAGCGGTGATCGCCGCCGTCGCCTGGGGCATCCTGGCCTGGACGGTGGGCCGGCTGGTGGCCCCCGGTTGGCGGCGGGTGGTGGCCACATGGGTGGTCCTCGCCTTTGCCTCCACCCTTCCGGTGACCCTGTGGAACCGCTCGGTGCTGTCCGAGTCACTGGCCATGAGCAGCCTCGCCCTGGTGTTCGCCGCCCTCATCTGGGTCGCCCGCCGACCGACATGGCCCCGCATCGCCGCCGCCATCGCCGCCTGTCTGTGCTACGCCTCCGGCCGCGATGCGCAGGTGTGGACGGTGCTCCTCCTGGCCATCGCCGTCGGCGCCTGGGCGGTGGCCCGGCTGGGGCGGAGCCGGCCCATGGCCGTCCGAGCCGGGGCGTTGGCGGCCGGCCTGCTCGTCGTCGGGATCCTGGCCGGGTGGGGAACCGTCTCCTCGCACCGGACGACCCAGGATGTGGCCGACGTCTTCTATGTCCGGGTCTTCCCGTTCCCGGACAGGATCGCCTGGTTCGCCGCCCATGGCATGCCCGAACAGGCTCGGATCGATGCCCTGGCCGCGGCCACGCCGGCCCGGGCCGGCGACGCCCGGGTGGTGGCGTTCGCCCCGCAGGATCCGGCGTTCCGGCCGCTGGAGCGGTGGATCACGGCCGGCGGGGGCCAGAGGACCTACCTGCTGTGGCTGGTGACCCACCCCTGGTATGTAGTGACGGAGCCCCTGCAGCGCCCGGAGCGGTCGTACAACTTCGCCCGCGGCGACCTGACCTTCTATGCCGCCACCGTGAACCGGATGGACTCACCGTTCACGCCCGTGCTGTGGCCTCCCCCGGTGGTGGTGGCCGTCCTCTCCGCTCTGGCCGCCAGCCTGGCCGTGAGCTCGGGGCTCTGGCGTGAGCGGGGCTGGCGGGCCGTGGCCGTCCTCACCCTCCTGGGGCTGGCCGCCATACTTGTGTCCTGGCACGGGGACGGACAGGAGGTCACCCGTCACACGGTCGAAGGAGCTGTCGAGCTCCGGCTCGGCGTCTGGATCCTCCTGCTGCTCGGGTTGACCGGGGTGTCCCGTACCTGAGATCGGAGTGGGTTGTGGGCGACGGTTCGCAAGACGACGACGACCTTGCGGCCGGCGCCTTCTCGTCCTGGGTGACGGGAATGCAGGCCGCCATCCGTGGCGAGCGGGACTCGGAGGTGCCGTGCCACGGGTGCACGGCCTGCTGCACCTCGTCGCAGTTCGTCCACATCTCGCCCGACGAGACCGACGCGCTGGACCACATCCCGGCCGAACTCCTGTTTCCGGCGCCCCAACGGCCCTCCGGCCATGTGCTGCTCGGCTACGACGACCGAGGGCACTGCCCGATGCTGGTCAATGGCCGGTGCTCCATCTACGAGCACCGCCCGAGGGCGTGTCGCACCTATGACTGTCGGATCTTCCCGGCCACCGGCGTGGTGCCCGCCGGAGCGGAACGAGCCGCGGTGGCCCGACGCGCCCGGCGGTGGAGGTTCTCCTTTCCGGGCCGGGCCGACGTCGTCGCACTCGAGGCGGTCCGAGCGGCCACGACATTCCTCGGAGCGCACGGGGACTTGGCGCCCGGTGGCGGCGGCGGCGGCGGCGGCGTGACCAGGCTGGCGGTGCTGGCCATCGAGGTCCATGACACGTTCGTCGGAAACGACCCCGACACCGGGGACCCGACGGTCATCGCCCCGGATCCCACGGTGGTGGCGGACCGCCTCCGGTAGATTGGCGCCGTGTCCCCGGTTGTCGGCGCCGTCTCACCGCACCTCGACGACCTGGCCCTGAGCTGTGCCACCGTTCTGGCTGCCCATCCGGGGTCCTCGATGGTCACCGCCCTGGCCGGTGGGCCCCGGGCAGTGGACCCGGTCACCGGGTGGGAGACGCTCTCCGGTGAATTCCGGCCGGGAGCAGACGTGGTCGGGGCCCGCCGTGCCGAGGACGTCCGAGCCGCCACCATGCTCGGCTGCCACTGTCACCACCTCGACCACTGGGACCACCAGTACCGGAATGCGACGTATGGATACGAGGGACCGACCGCCCGCGCCGGACTGGTCGGGGCGTTGGCGTCGGACCTCAGGAGCCTGGTCGAGGGTGCGGCCCTGGACACCTGGATGATCCCCCTGGGGCTGAGCCACCCGGACCATGTGATCACCGCCTCGGCCTGCCTGGCCCTGGTCGACGAGTTCCCCGAGGTCGACTGGCTGGTCTACGAGGAGCTCCCCTACGCCGTCCACCAACCGGGGGCGGTCGGCTCGGCCATCGCCGACCTCCGCTCCCGGGGATTCGACGTGCAACCGGCGGGCATCGAGACGAGCCCGGACGCCGGGCGCAAGCGGCGGGTGATCGACTGCTACCGCTCGCAGGTCAAGGCCCTGGGGGACGGTGTGGACGCGGCGGTGAACGCAACGGAGCGCGTCCACCGTCTGTCCCGCCCCCCGCCCGGCCGGGCCCGGTAGGGGTCGGAGTGCCGCGATCCCCGACCGGGTCTCGCCTCACTGGTAGCTTCCGAATTCGATGCCTCGTCACCCTTGTCGGCTGCGCCGGTGATCAAGTACATCGGCTCGAAACGGAGGCTGGTTCCCGTCCTCGGGGACATGCTCGACTCGAGCGGCGCGCACACTGTCCTCGACCTGTTCACCGGCACTACTCGGGTGGCCCAGGAGTTCAAGCGTCGAGGCGCCCATGTGACCGCCGTCGACACCGCCCGGTACTCGGAGATCTTCTCGCGGTGCCACATCGAGACCGACGGCAGCACCGTCGACGAGGACGACCTCAGGGAGGCACTCCGGCATCTCAACGGGCTGCCCGGGAAGCGGGGGTACTTCACCGAGACGTTCTGTGTGAAGTCCCGCTACTTCCAGCCCTTCAACGGCGAACGGATCGACGCCATGCGCGAGTGCCTGGAGACCGACTTCAAACGCAGCTCCCTGTACCCGATCCTGCTCACGAGCCTCATCGATGCAGCCGATCGAGTCGACTCCACCACTGGTCTCCAGATGGCTTATGTCAAGGCCTGGGCGCCGCGCTCGTTCAACCCGATCGAGCTCCGTTCGCCCGAACTGTTCGTAGGCCCCGGTCGCGCCGTCCGGGCCGATGCCGCCCGGGTGGCCGCAACCATCGGCCAGTTCGATCTGGCCTACCTCGACCCCCCCTACAACCAGCACCGGTACTTCACCAACTACCACATCTGGGAGACACTGGTCGCCTGGGACGCACCCGAGCACTACGGAGTGGCGTGCAAACGCATCGACTCGCGGGATCCTGACACCAAGAGCGTGTTCAATCGGCGGCGGGACATGCCGATCGCCCTCCGCCAGGTAATCGATGGGATCCAGGCCCGAATCGTCATCCTGTCCTACAACGACGAATCGTGGGCCTCGAGGGAGGAGTTGGTCGACTGGTGCTCCTCCCGCGGGTATGTCCAGGCGCTCGCCTTCGACTCCAAGCGGTATGTCGGCGCGCAGATCGGGATCTACAACCCGCGAGGGGAGAAGGTGGGCGATCCCAGACGCCTCCGCAATCTAGAGTACCTGGTCATCGCCGGCCCGGAGGACGAGGTGAAGGCGATCGCCGCGCCCTACACCTGACCTGGGGCCACGGCGCGCCCGGGGTCCTCAGCCATCGAGGCGCAGCAGGCAATCCTCCAGGAAATCGCGTTCGACGGCGTTCTCGCTCAGCATGAGTGCCTCCTGATAGGCCAGTCGGGCCTCGGCGACCCGTCCGAGCCGGCGCAGGAAGTCCGCCCGGGAGGAGGCCAGATAGCTGTAGGCGGCGAGGACCGGCTCGGTGGCCAGCGCATCGAGGGCGGTGAGCCCGGCCTCGGGGCCGTCGGCGAAGCCTATGGCCACCGCCCGGTTCAAGGCGACGACCGGGGAGGGCCAGATGGCCAGAAGGAGGTCGTAGAGCCCGACGATCTCTCGCCAGTCCGTGGCATTCCAGGATGGAGCTTCGGCGTGCACGGCGGCAATGGCGGCCATCAGCGCGAACCGTCCGGGTGGGCGGCGCTTCAGCGCGTCGCGCACCAACGTGACGCCCTCGCCAATCACCGAATGGTCCCAATCCGAACGGTCCTGGTCGGCGAGGAGTACCAGGTGCCCGCGGCCGTCGACCCTGGCCGGGCGCCGAGCGTCGGTGAGCAGGATCAAGGCGAGCAGGCCGGTGACATCCGGATCGTCGGGCAACAGGGCGTGCAGCATCCTGCCCAGGTCCAAGGCGCGCTCGACCAGGTCCCGCCGGATCAGATCGGCGCCGGCCGGCGCGGTGTGCCCCGTGGCGAACATCAGGTGGACCACGGTAAGTACCGCGTCCACCCGGGCCGGAAGCTCCTCCACCGATGGGACCCGATAGGGGACGTGGGCGGCAGCGATCTTCTTCTTGGCCCGGGTGATCCGCGCTGCCATGGCCGTCTCGTTCACCAGGAACGCCCGGGCCACCTCCACGGTGGTCAGCCCGCAGAGGAGACGGAGGGTGAGCGCCACCTGTGCCTCGGGGGCAATCGCCGGATGGCAGCACGTGAAGATCAGGCGTAGCCGATCGTCGGCGACTTCTCCCCCGTTGGCTTCGACGTCGATCTCCATCTCGTCGGGGTCCTTCGCCGTGGTCCGGACGAGCAGCGACATGGATCGGTCGTGGGTCGAACCGCGGCGTTTGAGATCGATCGCCCGCCGCCGGGCCACGGTCGTCAGCCAGGCGCCGGGCTTGGCCGGCACACCGCTGTTGGGCCAGGACGTCAGCGCCCGGGCATAGGCGTCCTGGACGCACTCCTCGGCCAGGTCGATGTCCCCGGTGACCCGCACCGTCGCGGCGAGGACGAAAGCCCACTCGCGGCGGTGCGCGTCAGCAACCGCGGCCTCGACCGAGCTGGCCATCAGGCCAGAGCCATATCTCAGTCGAAGGTCCTGATCGGCCGGACCTCGACACCACCGAAGGGTGCCGGCACATCCCGGGCAACGGCCAGTGCCTCGTCGAGGTCGGCGGCCTCGATCAGGTAGTAGCCTCCGAGCGCCTCTTTGGTCTCCGCGAACGCACCGTCGGTGACCGTGTAGCTTCCCGACGATTCCTCCCGGACCGACGTGGCGGTGCTGGTCGGCTGCAGCGCGTTGCCCCCGCGGATCACCTTTGCATGATGCTCGCCGAACGCCTGGTGCTCGGCCAGGATCTTCCCCAACATCTCGGGCTCGACGTTGTCCCAGGAGGTCTCGTCTTCGTAGATGAGAACCAGGTATTCAGCCATTGTCACACTCCCCTTCTTCGGGCCCGCACTGGGCCCTCCCTACCACGACGGTCGGCATATCCCAAGATCGACATCCCGGATGGATTCTCCTCTCGATCGATCGGGTGATCTCCACCCCGTCCGTCACGGCGAAGGCGTTAATCACCACCTCTGGACCCTCGATCTCTGCGTTGCGCAGATCGAGTTGGCATCCGCCAATCAGGGTGACCACACTGGACTTCTCCCGCAGTCGCCATCGGCCTCGCCGCTGGGATCCCCCCATGATCGAGACCATCCAGTGGGTCACTCTCCGGCCCGGGGCGGAGTCTGGAATCAGGGGGGCGGTCGGCACGGTGGCATGGTCGGTGTCATCGCCGAGTACGCCGACCAGGTCGGAGGCGAAGGGATGCGGGAGATCACCGAGCACCAGGAGGAGGTCCGGCAGCGAAACCGCCTGGTACGCAGCCCCGACCCGCTCGGAGAAGTCGTCCAGTGTCAGCCGGCCGTCGCCGCACGAGGTCTTGAGGACTTCGATCACCCGCTCACGGTCCTCGTCGGAATGACGGGCCGGGGGGCTGCCCGGCGTCATCGGCACAGACAACATTGTGCCTGATGGCGACGGGCCGAACCTGCGGCCGCAGCGACGAGGCCCGAAGAGGGAGGACAGACCGATCCCCGGTCTGGATCGGGACCGGTCTCACGCCCGGATCGGGAGGCATCGCGTCAGATCGGCTCCGCTCCACCACCACCTCGACCACCACAACCACCACGACCACCACGACCGGCAACGGTCACCCTGCCCGGGATCCGAGCACCTCGCCCCAGCAACGGGTAGGGTCGAATGCCGTACTTCTCGTGAAAGGGAATGACCATGCTCGCTTACACGTATCCACTGCTCGACTTCCTCTGGACGATGGTGGAGATCTTCCTGTTCATTCTCTGGATCTGGCTCGCCATCATGGTGTTCGTCGACATATTCCGAAGTCACGATATGGGCGGCTTTGCCAAGGCGATCTGGGTACTGTTCGTGATCATCCTCCCGTTCCTCGGTGTGTTCATCTACCTGATCGCCCGGGGCGGAGGCATGCACGATCGGGCGGCGGAGCAAGCGGCGAGGGAACAGAAGGCGTTCGACAGCTACGTCAAGCAGACCGCCGGATCGTCAGGGAGCGCGGACGAACTCGCCAAGCTGGCCGACCTCAAGGCGAAGGGTGTGATCACCGACGCCGAGTTCGACGCCCAGAAGGCCAAACTGCTCGCCTGACGCCTGACCCGGGCCTGTCCGGGCGGCGCGGCGCGGCGCGGCTACATGGTCAGGCGCCAACGGGGGCGTCCTGGCCGTAGACCACATCGCCTCGGTCGGTGATGTCGTAGTAGTCGAAGCCCTCGGTGACATTCGGGGTGTCACCAGCCAGGGCGACGGCGACTTTTTGGATACTGTTCCGTGCCACCCCGAGGATGATCTGCACGGTTTCGGCCGGGGTGAGCTCATGATGGATCTGGTCGACCAGGCCAGTGGTGATCTCCGTGGGCTGGGAGATCAGGGTGTCGGCGAGTCGCAGGGCGATCTTCTGCCTCTCCGAGAAGTCGCTGGCCTCGTAGTCGTCGAGTTTCCCGTACATCGATTCGTCGGCCCCGGCCCCGATGGCCTTCACCGATCGGATCGACTGGCAGATCCGACAGTTGTGGTAGCGAGCACCCCGCAGACGTACCAACTCAGCGGTGACCGGGTCGAGCGCCCGCATCCTGCCGGTCGCCAGGAGGAAGCCGTCGAAGGCCGAGGAGGGGTCGGTTGAACCGTCGGACGGGGCCAGGGGTACGGGCCGCGGCGCACCCGGAAACAGCCGGACCGTGACCAGGTCCATTCGCAGTTCGAAGTCGGAGACATACAGGCCCATCACGAAGGGACCGATCTGGTCAGCGGACAGATGACCCGTCAACATCTCCCGATCGGCGTCGGTGGTGCCGGCCACATCCATCACGAACTGCTCGGCAAACGAGAGTGCTGCCCGCTCCGTATCGGTGAAAGCCGGCGAGGAGGGCCAATCGGCCAGTGATCGAGCCTTGTCGGTCTGCGGCGCCTGTACCCCTTCGGGTCGGCGCCCGATCGCCTCCGGTGCACACAGCAGCATCGCCATCCGCTCCCGGCACAGCTCCAGGAGGGCTGCCGGTGCGGTTTCCCAGGCGGCCCGGTGCAAGGCTACGAACCCGGACCAGGCTTCGGGCTCCAGTAGACCCCGGGGGTCGACACCGGTGGGAATCTCGCTCCAGTCCACGGGAGAAGTCTTCCAGCGTTCGGGCGGTGACGCACGCCTCCGAAGCCATACGTCTCATGACTGCAGATGCAGACAGGAGATTGTGGGTATAGCGTCGCGCTCCTCACATCCAGCAGACGAGGTGAGACGATGACCTCATTGGAACGACACGGTGGTCGACCGGCCACGACCCTGGTCACGTTGGTGGCGTCGGTGGCGTTGGTTGCGTTAGCTCTCGGTGGCCTCATGGCCTCGAGTGCCTCGGTCGCATCGGCAATTTCCGCAGGCGGCGATGTCGTCGGCCATGCTGGGGGCGGCAACTGCTCCGGATTCCTTCCGCCCGGGACTGTCGTCGGGATGGCGGCCACACCGGACGACCGTGGCTACTGGATAGGAGACGCTACGGGAGACGTTGTGGGGTGTGGAGATGCCGGAGGCTTCGGATCGCTGGGTGTCGCCCCGAACCAGTCGGTCGTTGGGATCGCCGCGACTCCCGATGGCGGGGGATACCTTCTGGTGGCAGCCGACGGCGGCGTCTTCTCCTTCGGTGACGCTATCTTTCACGGTTCTGCCGGGAACATTCCCCTCAACCAACCGGTCGTCGGAATGGCCGTGACCGCTGACGGCGGGGGCTACTGGTTGGCGGCCGCCGACGGAGGCGTCTTCACCTACGGTGACGCCATCTTCCACGGTTCAGCCGGGAACCTTCCCCTCAACCAACCGGTCGTCGGGATGGCCGCGACCGCTGACGGCGGGGGCTACTGGCTGGTGGCCGCAGACGGAGGCGTCTTCACCTACGGTGACGCCATCTTCCATGGTTCAGCCGGGAACCTTCCCCTCAACCAACCGGTCGTCGGGATGGCCGCGACCGCTGACGGCGGGGGCTACTGGCTGGTGGCCTCCGACGGGGGCATCTTCACCTACGGTGACGCTATCTTCCACGGTTCCACCGGGAACATCCTCCTCAACCAACCGGTCGTCGGGATGGAGGGGAACGGAGCGGGATCGGGATACCGCCTCGTGGCGGCGGACGGCGGGGTATTCACGTTCGGCTCCTCACCGTTCTTCGGGTCGGCGGTCTCCCCCCTACCCCTTGGCGTCTGCGTGGTCTCGATGTCCAATCCGAGTCCGCCTCGCGGCAGCAATGAGACGGCGACCATCCGGTCCACGGTCGCAAGTGCGCCTGTCATCGTCACTGCCAACTTCAAGTTCCATGCCGCTTCCTTTGGCGGTGCCACGGACGGGTCCGGAAACGCGGTTGTCACCTTTCCCGTTGGGCACGCGCAGGTCCACACCCCGGTCGGCGTCACGGTCAACGTGGGGAACGGTACCGCCACCTGCAGGACATCCTTCACGCCTCGGTGAATGCCCGAACCGCCGTCGGCTCCATTGCAAGTTTCTTTGCCGAATCGGGACAGTCTCTGGACCTCCCGCCGCTTGCTGTAGGGGAGGTAGCGCCCTACTTTTGTCTCACCCCAGCGCCTGGTTCCGATCGTCAGTGCTGAAACTCGGGCGCGACAACGCCCGTGGCAGGCGCGGCCTGACCACGGGCGATCGCTGACACATTTGCGATCAGAAGGTGTGGTTCACAACCTTCGTCACTCGAGCCGGAAGTCTGGCCTCGATCTTCTGGGCCTGAGTCGAGCTCAGCTTGCCGGGAACCGCCTGGTTGATTTGGCTGTCGGCCGCATTGACCAGATCGTTGATGACGGTCTGGGGATTCACGCCGTGCTGGCTGGCCACACCGGCGATCGAGTTACCGGCCTTGAGGTCAGACCGGAGTGCTTGTGGAGTAATGCCGATCGCCTTGGCGCTTATTTCCAGACCCGCCTTGCGGAGCTCCTTGCGGTGTGAGGTCACCCAGGCTTTGAGCTGACCTTTGCCGGCGTGGCTGGGGGCCGTGGCTGATGCGTTCGGCGTGGCGGCGGAGGCCACGCCGGCGGTGGCCACTCCTCCGAGGAGGACTCCTCCGACGACGATGGGGGCGATGATCTTCTTGAACATGGTGACTCCTTCTAGATGGGATTCCCTTGGCGATTCCCATGGTTCCAGTCGACAATATGTACGGAGTTAGGGAAATGTGAGGGTCCCATGAAGGGGCAGCAGGTGGATCGGGGCAGCGCTCGGCTTTCCCGTCTCTCGCAGTGCTGCTGGCGGGATGTGGTCGTTCGAGTACGGAACTCCGGCGGATGAGGACGTGGCATCAGGGACTCGACCCCGAGGTGCTACCAACTCAGTGCAGGTATCCGTCAAACCGGGGGATGCTCAAACTACTGCGAATGGTGCTGGAGTCGATAGCCGATGGAGACCGAAAGGTGCGACTGGCTCCGACAGGTGAGAGCTACCAGTCCGCCCGATTGGTCCAACAGTTCAGTTTGACGATCGGCTTGCCGATAATCCCGAGATGGAATATGGCTGGGCGGGGTCTAAGCGGCGGTGAGTGATTCTTGGCAGGGGCTCGGCTGGTGGCTGGCCAGCGATGGCAAGTGGTACCCGCCGGCGACTGACCTACCCGAGGTAGCTCCTCCTGGACTCCCTACCTTTGAGCTGCAGTCGCCCCCAGAACGACACCCGCCCGTCCTTCGGCCGCCTGAGTTGCACCCCCCCGAGCACGGTCTAGCAACAGCCAATGTTGATCCTCAGGCCGTGCCGGATCTCACCCCGGATGTGAGTCAGCCGAAGCGCCGCCTACGGCTGGTTGGCCCGACCTTTCTCATCGTGGGTGCACTGCTCCTGCTTGCCATCGGGGCCGGCTCCGCCGTCGGGATCAACGATGTAATGAAGGGCGCGACAACGAGCAGCACCGTAACGACCACAACGACAACGCCCGTGGGATCCACCTCTCCATCTCCGTCAGCCTCGGCTCCCCCCTCGACGGAGCGTGTCTCCGGAGTGCCGCCGACTACTGCGCCGTCGCCTACTTCTCCATCGACGGCCCCATCCCCTTCTACGGAAATCGGCCCACCCGAGAATTTGGTCACGCAAGCAGTGGCCGAGAATGTGCTCGCGACAACGTGGGCCGGATACGCCCATGTGATGATCTCAGACGATCGTGGTTCGCTGAGCGCCTATACCACGCCGTCCGCACTGAACGACTCGATAGCCACGCTCGACTGCGGATGCCTGACCGGGCCGATGACCTATTCAACGTCGGCCATCAGTGCGCCGACCCAGAACGGCTATCCGGTCTCCTTCATGGCTGGACTGAGTGGAATGGGCTACAACCAACTGAGTCAGACATGGTGGGTTGTGTTTACCAAGACGAGCACCAACACCCCTTGGGTAGTCGCCTTCATCGCCAGCTACGCGGAGGGAGGTGGCCTCGATGGTTTCAATCCCTATTCCGACTTGTCGCCCACTTCGGTGCAATACCCGCTCCAGGACGCACCGCAGGCGTATCTCAACTTCTTCCAAACCCTCGACACGACAGGCGACTTGGGAACCGGGGCACCCCTCCACTTTGCTCACGACAATATTCTCAGCACCGAGGTAAACAACACTACGAACATCCGCGAGCGACGCAAAGCCGAGGGCTTGCACGAGACGTTTACTCACACCATTGACCAAGTGAGCCCTGTGTTCGCCCAAGTGGTGGATGGCTCGCTCTACGGGTCGATGGAGTGCTTCTCGACGAGGTCGACGGACCACATCACGTCGGTCAATGGCTCTCCGATCACGCAGCCGTCGGATCAGGGTGCATGGGGCCTACTCGTTCCCCCGGGCACCTATGCGAGTCTGACGTTCACGCAGGAGGATGATTCTTGCGTCGAAGAAAGCTTCACAAGTGGTGTCACTCTTGATTCGGAGTCTGGGGGCACCTACGCAATCTCGACGACTCCGAGTAGATGATGCTGAACTCGTAGGGACCACCACCCGACCTCGTGGATCTCCCGTAAGCTACCGACACAGAATAATTTAAGCCCCCTGATTCGCGACATCACAGTGCGCCCACGGCAGGAATCGAACCTGCGACACCTCATTTAGGAAACGAGTGCTCTATCCCCTGAGCTACGTGGGCCAGCCTTGCCACAAGAGAGTCTAAGGCTCCCGACCCACAGGCGAACGAGGACGGGGAGCCATCCCGACGACCGGGTCAGACCGGCCCGGCGTCGGGAACGAGGACGCATCGGGTGCCGCCGTAGATGGTCGGCATGCACTTGTTGCAGTGGATGCACAGGCCCTCGCTCGTGAGACCCTTCTCCCACCGCTGGACAAGGTCGGGCTCACGCAGCAGAGCCCGGGCCATGGCGACGAATTCGAAACCCTCCGCCAGTGCGCTCTCGACGGTGTCCAACCGGTTCACCCCACCGAGGAGGATCAACGGCATGGAGAGGGCGGCAAGGAATTGGCGGGCATACGGGAGGAAGTACCCCTCCTCGAACGGGTACTCCTTCAGGAACCTGGAGCCGACCGCACGGAATCCGATCCGCAACGGAGCGGGCAGGGTGGCCCCGAACTCGGGACGCGGTGCCTCCCCCCGGAAGAGGTACATCGGGTTGGACAACGAGCTCCCCCCGGTGAGCTCCAAGGCGTCGAGGGCACCGCTGGATTGGAGCATCCGGGCGAATTCGATGCTCTCGTCCAGCCAGAACCCTCCGGCCACCCCGTCGGCCATGTTCAGCTTGGCGGTGACCGCCACCTTGCCACCCACCGCTTGCTTGACCGCCTCGACCACCGCGAGAGGGAAGCGCGCCCGGTTACCCAGGCTGCCCCCCCACTGATCGGCACGTCGGTTCAGCTTCGGGCTCAGGAAGGCACTGAGGAGGTAGTTGTGTCCGAGGTGGATCTCCAGACAGTCGAATCCGGCCTCCACCGCCAGCGACGCGCTCCGCCGATAGTCGTCCGTGATCCGGGCGATGTCCCGCTCCGAAACCGCCCGGGTCACCTCGCCGGTGGGGCTGAGCCGCCGCGACGGGGCCAGGGAGTGGGCCCGATTCGACCGACCGTTGGCCACCGGGCCGGCGTGGCCGATCTGAGCGGAGACTGCGGATCCGGAGGCATGCACAGCATCGGTGAGCCGCCGCAGGCCCGGGACCGAGTCCTCTCCCAGCAGCGCGCAGTGTCGATCGGTCCGCCCTTCGGGTGAGACGGCCAGATAGGCGACGGTGGTCATTCCCACCCCGCCTTCGGCCACACGCCGGTGGAAGTCGATCAGATCGTCGGTGATCACGCCCTTGGGGGTCCTTCCCTCGAACGTCGCCGACTTGATGATCCGGTTCTTCAGGGTGATCGGACCGAGCCGGGCCTCGCCGAAGACGTCCCGGGCGCGTCCGACGGTGTCGTTCCCGGCACTCACTGGGCGTCGTCCATCGGGTCCACCGGTTCAGACCGCCGATACGCCGAACGCGTCCAGCGCGCCCATCACCGCGTCGATCAGGGTCGGGTGGCAGACCACCAGGTCAGGGAGCCACGGGTCCGCTTGCGCGTAGCGGAGGGGCGAACCGTCCACCCGGCTGGCATGCAACCCGGAAGCCAGGGCCACCGCCACCGGAGCGGCCGAGTCCCACTCGTACTGGCCCCCGGCGTGGACGTAGACCTCGGCCTCGCCGCGGATGACAGCGGCGATTTTGGCGCCGGCCGACCCCATGGGGACGGTGACCGCCCCCAGCGCTTCGGCGACGAACGGCGAGAAATCGGGCGGTCGGCTCCGGCTGACCACAATGCGCGGCACCGGTGCCGGGGCGAGCAGTGGAGGAGGCTCGCCCGTTCCGAGTACCACATCCAGGGCGGGAAGGGCGACGGCTCCCACCACCGGGGCACCGTCCACGGCCAGGGCGACGTGCACGGCCCAGTCCTCCCGACCCTCCGAATACTCGCGGGTGCCGTCAAGCGGATCGATGATCCACACCCTGCCGGACTGCGCTCCGAGCACCTCCGACTGGTCGGCCTCCTCCGATCGGATCCGATCATCGGGAAACCTCGCGGCGATCTCCCCCATGAGGAGCCGGTGCGACAGCCTGTCACCTTCCTGTCCGAGGGACTTCCCCGGTTCCGAACGGGATCGCAGTTCCATCAGGCTTGCTCCGGCCATGCGTGCCCATTCGGCGGCCGCCCGATCCTCTTCACTCAACACGCGTTTCCCCCGTCCGGACCTGGTTCGATGACCCTTGCACGACCGGTGGCCCATGGCCCCCGGCCTCGACTTCGGACCCACAGTCTGCACGATGGGGCGAGCCATGGCGACGTGGCCACGCCGCCACGAGGCCCCGGCGGGGCGGTGGGACGCCAGGCCGGTTGGCGTAGCCGGCCGGCCGACCGGACCAGTGGGTACGCTGCTGCGAGCATGTCCGCCTTTCCCATGACCGTCGAGGAGGTCCAGGCATTCCTCGACGGAGCCTTCCCCGATGCCCCACCCCCCTATGTGGTCGAAGAGGTCACCGGGGACCGCATCCGGATGCGGCAGACGATCGGGCCTCACGACAGCCGGCCGGGCGGCACCGTGTCCGGCCCCTCGCTGATGGCCCTGGCCGACTGCGCCGCCTACCTGGTCATCATCGGCCAGATCGGACCGGTGGCGCTGGCCGTGACCACCAGCCTCCACATCGACTTCCTCCGCAAACCGGAACTGGTCGACGTGGTGGCCGAGGGCACCCTCCTCAAGCTGGGACGCCAGCTGGCGGTGGCCGACGTGGCCCTGTTCTCGGTCGGGAGCGCCGCCCTGGTGGCCAAAGCCCAGGTCACCTACTCCATCCCCCCAGACCACCGCGGGGGGTAGACGCCTTCGGACCGGCGCCGGCATTGCGGAGGGCCGACGTGCGTGCCAGCATCGGGGTCCAACCTTTTTCAAGGGGGACAGACCATGCATGACCTCGTCATTCGGGGGGGAACGGTCGTCGACGGCACCGGGGCACCGGCCCGGACCGCCGACGTGGCCGTCGACGGGGGACGGATCAGCGGTGTCGGGTCCCTCGGCGGCGAGTCGGGCGCTCGGACCGTGGATGCGGACGGCCTTCTGGTCTCGCCGGGCTGGGTGGACATCCACACCCATTACGACGGCCAAGCCACCTGGGACGAGGTGCTGGCGCCCAGTAGTTGGCACGGGGTCACCACCATCGTCACCGGCAATTGCGGGGTCGGGTTCGCCCCGGCCCGTCCCGACCGCCACGACTGGCTAATCGGCCTGATGGAGGGGGTCGAGGACATCCCCGGCACCGCCCTGTCGGAGGGGATCGAGTGGGAGTGGGAGAGCTTCCCCGAGTACCTCGACACCCTGGGCCGGCGGAAGTGGACCATGGACGTGGGCACCCAGATCGCCCACGGCGCGGTCCGCTCCTATGTGATGGGCGACCGTGGCGCCCGCAACGAGGCCGCAAGCCCCGAAGACATCGAAGCCATGAAGCAATTGGTGAAGGAGGCCGTCGCCGCCGGGGCCCTGGGCTTCTCCACCTCCCGGACCCTGGCCCATCTGGCCATCGACGGCGAGCCGGTCCCGGGCACCTTTGCCGCCGAGGACGAGCTCTTCGGGATCGGCAGCGCGCTCGGAGAGCTGGGTACCGGCGTGTTCGAACTGGCTCCGGCCGGGTCAGCCGGTGAGGACATCATCGGCCCCAGGAAGGAGGTCGACTGGATGCGCCGGCTGTCGGCGGCCATCCACCGCCCGGTCACCTTCGCCCTGCTCCAAGTGGACAGCGCGCCCCGGCTGTGGCGCGAGCTGATGGACGAGTCGCTGCGGGCCGTCTCCGAGGGCGCCGACCTCTGGCCCCAGGTGGCCGGCCGGGCCACCGGACTCCTCTCCGGCTACTTCACCACCTACAGCCTGTTCGACCTGGTCCCCGCCTACCAGGAGCTGAAGGCCAAGGGACTGCCACGCGACGAGTTCGTGGCCGCCCTCCGCACCCACGACGTGCGTCGCGCCATCGAATCGTGGGAGCCGGGCCCGGACGCCGTCGAGCGGATGGACCAGGCCTACCGGACGACCTTCGCCCTGGGCAACCCCCCGGACTACGAGCCCGGGCCCGAGCGCTCGCTGGCCGGCATCGCCGCGGTCACCGGTCGCCCCCCGCTGTCGGTGGCCTATGACGCCATGCTCGAGAACGACGGGTGCGGGCTGCTCTACGTGCCCATCCTCAACTACTCGGACGGAGACCTCGGGCCCGCCCGCGAAATGCTGCTCCATCCCCGGGCCGCGGCCGGGCTCGCCGACGGGGGGGCACACTGCGGGGTCATCTGCGACGCGGGCCAGCCCACCTTCATGCTCACCCACTGGACCCGCGACCGGGCCCGGGGGGACAGGCTCCCGCTCGAGTGGATGGTGAAGAAGCAGTCCCACGACACCGCCCGGCTGTACGGCCTCACCGACCGGGGCACCGTGGAGGTCGGGGCCGTGGCCGACCTCAACCTCATCGACTACGAGCGCCTGCAGCTGGGGAACCCGGTGGTGGTGGACGACCTGCCGGCCGGCGGCAAGCGCATCGTCCAGGATGCCACCGGCTATGTGGAGACGATCAAGTCCGGAGTCACCACCTTTGCCGACGGCCAGGAGACCGGCGCCCGTCCCGGTGCGCTGTTGCGGGGCGCCCGTTGAGCTCGCCGCCCGGCGATCAGCGGTGGGGGCCGTGCCCCGGGGCGCCGCCCTCGGCGCTCCCCGGCGATCCGACGGTGGCCGTCCCGGCGGCGGCCTCGGCGGCAAATTCGGCCTGCGTCTGCTGGTAGACCCGGTGCTCGACGATGAAGGCCAGGGTGGGGACGAACCCCGCCGCCACCACCAACAGGATGCGCCCGAGCCGCCAGTGGGCGCGGCGGGCCAGATCGGCGGCGGCAACCAGGTAGACCAAGTACAGGTACCCGTGGATCGGGGCCACGATCCGCTCCGCCGTCTTCGGATGGGCCCCGAACAGCTGGAAGAGGACCACGACGGTCAGGAGCAGCAGCGCGGTCCCCACGACGAAGGCCATCACCCGGTAGCGGATCAGCGCCCCGTGCACAGCTTCCCTCTGATGGGGCTTACCGGCCGCAATCCCCCACGGCTCCGGTGACCGGCGGTGCTCACCGTTGGCCGGAGCCGGCATCGGCGTTCAGCCCGGCCAGGTACCGGTTGTAGGCCGCCAGCCGGGCCGCTTCCTCGTCGGTCTGCGGTGCGAACCGCTCGCCGCGGCCCCCATCCTCTGCGACCGCGGTGCGGGCGGCGATGGCGATGTTCTTCCGGCGCCCCCCGGACAGCGCCCAGCCGGGTTGGTCGTGGATGTCCGGGCCCCCTTCCTCCCCGCCACCGGCCGACAGGGGTGGCCGGGACGGGAGGGCGGCCCCGTCGTGGACCAACTGCCACCAGACGTAGACGGCGTACCCGGCGAACAATGGCCATTCGAAGGTGTAGGCCCAGCTCAGCGTGTTGCCGCCGAGGGCCCGGTCGAGCTGCCACCAGGTCAGCCAGGCGAACACCGGCAGCAGGATCAGGAGCGTCACATGCATCCCGACGAGCCGGGGCGAGAGGTAGCGGCGCACCCCACCATCGTACCTGCGGGCCTGCGCACCTCCCATTCGAGGCACCCGGACATCCCCTTGGACCCACTGCGGCCGGGCCTACTATTTGCCTGTCCGCCAACGGACCGCCGGCCACGGCCACGTGACGGTGTGCACCCGTCAGCACCGCCCAAGGAGGACAGCCATGGACACTCGCCTGAGAATCGGGATCGCCGAGGCGATCGGGACGATGATCCTCATCGCCGGAGGTCCCGGCACCGCCATCCTGGCCACCGGGGGATTCTTCCCCCGGGGATCGGTCGGGATCCTCGGGGTGGCGCTCGCCTTCGGCCTGAGCCTGCTCGTGGCCGCCTATGCCATCGGGTCCATCTCCGGCTGCCACATCAATCCGGCGGTCACCCTCGGATTGTGGACCATCGGGAAGACGAAGACGAGGGAGCTGCCTTTCTACATCGTCGGACAGGTTGTCGGCGGCCTGGTGGGTGCGCTGGTCATCTTCATCATCGCCAAGAGCAGCTCGATCAGCTTCAGCGCCAAGACCTCGGGGTTCGCCTCCAACGGCTACGGGGTCCACTCGCCCGGAGGGTTCAAGCTCGGCGCCGTGATGCTGGCCGAGGTGTTCTTCACCGGGATCTTCGTCTTCATCATCGCCTCGACCAGCCGGCGGTCGATGCCGGTCGGGCTCACCGGGGTCACCATCGGCCT